>Ga0209231_1000587_pt1 | contig 19046 bp, 16 predicted proteins | sample Deesub45470m_DNA_FD_188086 | JGI IMG/M metagenome (GOLD analysis project Ga0209231, IMG submission 188086) | Deep subsurface microbial communities from North Pacific Ocean - 450_OLKR46/470m Metagenome (SPAdes) (version 2) | ecosystem: Environmental > Terrestrial > Deep subsurface > Unclassified ... | reverse complement strand
CTACCTTCCTTATTTCAACACCAAACAGTATTGTAAATACGTGTAAACCAGATGATGCTGTATTTAATTTTGATTTTACAGCAAATGGAGGATACAATACCGAAACCACATTTTCAACAACTGGAGTACCAGTAGGCGCAACCATTATTTTTAATCCAACAACACCATTAAGTACAACAAGCACATTTACAATGACTGTTGAAAACACAGGTTCAGTTGCAGCAGGAGAATATGTCATAACCGTAACAGGCACTGGAGCAAAAACCATTGCTACAGAAGTAGTGTTAATTGTAAATGAACCAACTCTTGGTGTTGTGAGTACAACGTCACCTGTAGATGGAGCTACTGGATTTGCAGTTAGTGGAACTACATTCACTTGGAACGCACTTTTAGGAGCTACTTTATATGATATTGATATTTCTTCGGATGCAGGGTTTACAACTATTATTGAAACCGGTGAAACTGCAAATACATTTTATTCGAGTTCAGCAGCATTAAATTTAGCTACAGTGTATTATTGGAGAGTTCGTGGAAAAAACTTTTGTTTAGTGGGGGATTATATTGCTACTAAAAAATTTCAAACAGTACCTTTAAACAGTTGTAATTTAACTACTAATAATACAAGTGTTTCTGTTCCAGATTCTCCAGGAGGAGGCGAGCCAGGATCTGCAGCCACATCTGTTATAAATATTCCTACAAGTTTAATGATAAGTGATATAAATGTTACTATTAATATGACACATACCTGTATTGGAGATGTTATTATTTCGTTAATTTCGCCAGATAATACCGAAATAAAACTATTTGATAATAACTGCTGGGATGGTGATTGTGTTGCAAATATGAATGTCACGTATGACGATCAGGCTGCCTCAAGTATTAATTGTGGAGTACCAATTTTAGGAACCATAAAACCTTCAGAACTTTTATCTGATTTTAACGGTAAAAATGCTCAAGGGAATTGGATACTTAAAGTTGTAGATTATGGTAATATTGATGTTGGAACAATTAACAGTTGGTCCTTAGATGTATGTGCCGCGCAAACTATAACAAATTCAACATTTATAAGCAATCCAATTACAGTTGCTACAAATAGTTCGCACATCTTAAAAAAACTTTTTATTGAAGCTTCAAGTATAGGCTCTACAGATGCTGAACAAGTATTTATGGTAACAACTTTACCAACCATTGGTGAAGTAAGATTAAATAATATTCCTTTATTAATTGGTAGTACATTTACTCAAAATGATATCAACACTAGCAAAATGACTTATGTAAACACAAGTGCTGTAAATGCGGTAGATTCATTTAAGGTTGATATTACAAATGCTACAAGCGGATTGTTGTCCAATCAAGTCATCAATTTCATTATTGATCCATTATATGTAAATATTGATGAGGATGAAGATGGTGTGCTGAATGCACTAGATTTATGTCCGAATACTCCTATAGGTGATGCAGTTGATACGAATGGTTGTTTTACTTTACCGTCAGACAATTTTTCAATTCAAGTGGTTAGTGAAACGTGCTCAGGTAAAAATAACGGAAAAATTATCATTACTCCAAAAAACACAAGTTATAGTTATAGTACTATTATTAATGGAGTGCCTTACAATAATTTTAGCACTACCATGACCGCTATTAATTTACCACCTCAGTCGCACAGTTTTACTGTTGTTGTAAATGGAAAATCATATGAACAACAATATGTTATTAATGTTGCAGCTGGAGCTAAAGTTTCAGGCAAGGCTAGTGTTAAATCAAATATAGCTACTGTTGAAATTTTGGAAGGAACAGCTCCTTTTACTATTTTGGTTAATGGTAAAGAAAAGTTTGAAACAAATTCTAATGAATTTTCTGTGGATGTTAAACATGGGGATATTCTTGAAGTAAAAACAAGTATTGATTGTGAAGGCGTTTTCTCAAAATCAGTTGAATTATTTGAAGTTATTATGGCTTATCCGAATCCTACAAAAGGAAAATTTGAAATTTTACTGCCTGTTGGGCTAAAAGAAGTAAAAATTGAATTATACACCATTGAATCTAAATTAATTTCAACAAAAAAATACCCGATTGTAAATGGTAAAGTTCAATTTGACATTGCAGATAAGCCAGTCGGACTTTATTTAGCAAAATTGTATTTAGATAAACCAATGGTATTAAAAATTATAAAGAAGTAGATTAACTAACTAAATTTAGTATTATGAATTAACGAGATTGTGCTTTTTAGTATGATCTCGTTTTTTTTATGGGCAGAAAATCGGAACAAAAAATGTACCCGCCTGCCGGCGTGCAGGTCGAGAATCGTTTTTAATAATAATATTTCTGTTCTCGACCTTGCCTACACTACAGTCAGGTAGGTGCAACTTCCAATTAAAAAACACTACCTGACGAAAAATAATTGTACCCAACAGATTATAATTACTTCAAGAATAAATTGCTTTAAACTTTAAGTAAAAGTAAGAAAGTGGTAATCTTTATGTTTAATAGAATGACTAATCTACCCATTTCAAATTACACCAAATCAAGTTAAATACAATTTTAGTAGCAGTTTTGGTTATTGATTAAAAAAGTAAAAATAGAATGCAAATTGATATTTAAAGTTAGCTATTTGGTACATAAAAAAAACCACCCAAATTTGGGTGGTTTTTTATAAATAATATATAATTCTTAAAAATTATATCTAACACTGAAATTCCAAGTTCTACCAAAGCCAAACCAAACGTTGTTTCTAGTATCAATTCCTTGATAAGCAGAAACTGTTGTACTAGGGTTTACAGCTGGCGAAGCATCTCCAACAAAAATGCTTGTGCTTCCTTCAGAAATGTATTCTGTGTCAAATAGATTATTTACATTTAATCTTAAGTTTAAAGATTTATCATTAATAAAATTAAACTTATAACCTAATCCTAAATCAAATAAATCATAATTAGGTAATTTTAATGCTCCTTTATTAATTGGAGTATCAAATTGAGTATCAATAATACTAAAGTCAGAATATAAATTACCGGCATATCTCCAACTTAAGTCTATATTGAAGTTTTTAAACATACTGTAATCCAACCCTAAATTAGAGGTAAATTGCGCAGCATCTCCAACTTTTACATCTTTTAAATAAAGAGTTGTAAGACTAGTATTAGAAGGGTTACCAACTTCAGAAATAGTACCATTTGCATTTTCTTTATATCTCCAGTTCCCTATAGAAATCATTGCGTTTACTTTTAACTTATCAAAAGGTTTTGTATATGCTTCAATTTCTATACCTTGGTGTAATTGTTTGATGTTTTCAAATAAACCATCACCATCCAATCCAGGTCCAAAGAAATCATTATATGAACGAGAAACGACTCTATTCGCCCAAACCGTATTATACAGGTTTACATTAATTTTGGTAGTACCAGCCTTGAACCTATATCCTAACTCAGCAGATGTAATGGTTTCATTTTTAGCATTTGCGTTAATTGTGTTTGCGAAACCAGGAAAAATAGCATCAAAGAAAGGTTGTCTTTCAATATAACCAGCATTGAAGAAAACATTATGACTTTCATTTAAGTTATAGTTAGCACCCCCTTTAACATATCCACCAGACATTTTTTTGGTATCACTTTCAACATTGTTTGGTTGATCAAAATAGTCAATTCTTTTATAACTTTGATTAGATAGACCAACTTGTAATACAGTTGATAGTTTTTCATCATCATCATATTCAATTATTCCATTAAATCCTTTCCAATTTACTTCACCAACATTATAGTAATCAATTTTATCACTATTTAAACCCGTATCGTTAAACGGTGAGGCTTTAATAGTTTGGGTCAAAATTACGCCACCATCTAAATTTTGATTCCCGGTACTGTAATAACCATCTAAACCTAATAAATCATTAAGTACTCTATAGTGGTAACCAGTGTACGCTCTTAAATCAATACCTCCTCCAAAAGTCCAGTCTCCAGATTCGTACTTTAAGTTAGAAATAGCACCATACCAATTGTGTGAGTTCATAGAAGCTCTTCTAATAGCAACATTTTCATTGATGGTATTATTTGGACTAAAATTTTTATTTGTACCAATAATTAAACCTTGATAATTTGAGTTTGTACCTGCATATGGTGTTCCTGCTCTATTATTTGCAACAACGGCATCAAAATCAATAGTACCATCTGCTTTTCTATATGGTAAGTTACCATCTGCAATAGCCTCAGTTAAATCCTTGTTAAAAGGGTTAATTCCAAAATTTCTTCCACGAGAACCAGTACCACCTCCTCTACCCCAAGAGCCATAAAGAGAGGTAGAAAGTGATAATTTTTCATTGATATTCCAATCCCAGTTTAAAGTACCTACTGGTTTGTTGTAAAAATTTCTTCTAAAATTATATTCATTTCCATCTAATAAACCCCAATCTGCGTTGAATCTTCTAAAATCTGAACCTCCAAAATTTTGATAATCTCTTATGGATAAAGTTGTAGATCTTTGGTTGTGATATTGAGCAGCACCTGTAAATGTAAGATTAAATGCATGTTGATCAGAAGGTTTATATCCTATTGATGCCAAATAAGTATAACCCTCACCTTTTGTACCATCAACATATCCATCTCCATTCCATTTTCCCAATAATATACTTGCAGCCCAACCATTTTCATTAACACTAGAATTATAAGAAATTACATTTTTAAAATAGCCGTCATTTCCTAAAGTTGAAGAAAATGTACCACCTTCTTCTTTTTCAGTTGATTTTGTAACAATATTAATTGTTCCACCTACGGAAGGAACTGCTAATTTTGAAGCTCCCAATCCTCTTTGGATTTGTACTCCTGAGGCAATATCTGAAAGACCTTGCCAGTTAGACCAATAAACCCACCCATTTTCCATATCATTAACAGGTTGGCCATTAAAAATAACAGCTGTATTACTCTGATTAAAACCACGAACAGTGATACGTGAGTCTCCATAACCTCCACCTGTTTTTGTTGCATAAACGGAAGGGGTTGTGTTTAAAATTTCTGGGAACTCTAAATTTCCTAATTTAGTTTGAATTTCAATAGCTCTAATAGTTGAAGCGGCAATTGGTGTTTTTCTGTCTTTAACTAAATCAATTACTCCTTGCCCAACAACAACAACTTCACTCAAAGATTCAGAAGAAAACTTTAAAGTAATAGTTCCTAAATTGGCATTTCCCTTAAATGTTACTGATTTTGTTTCATAGCCAACAAATGAAACTTGTAATGCTCCACTTGCAACCGAAGTTTCAAGTGTAAAATTCCCGTCAAAATCTGATGAAGCTCCAATTTTAGTTCCTTTAACAACTACTGAAGCTCCTGGTAATGGTTGATTTGTTTCATCAACTACTTTACCCGTAAGTTTGGTTTGCGCGAAAATGATAGATGTTGAAATTAACAGAACTACCACTAGCCAATTTTTTAAATTTCTCATTGTGTAATTTTAGTTTGAATTAAATGTTTTGCAAAAATGCACTTTTTTATTGATTTTGGTTTTAACTAATTATTAAGTTTTTAACAAAAAATTAAGACTCTTAAAAATAGTAAAAAACCCCTTAAAAACTGATTTACATTATTTTAAATGTTAACAGTTTATTAACAGATGAATTTTTGTTAAAAAGGTTGCTTGAATTTAAGTGAAAATCTTAGTTTTTTTGATACAGTTTTTGAGCCAATTCTTTCCCTAATTCTACCCCAAATTGGTCGAAACTAAAAATATTCCAGATAAAGCCCTGAACTGCTATTTTGTGTTCATAAAAGGCAATTAAACTTCCTACTGTTTTTGGCGTTAATTTTTCAATTAAAATGGTTGTGCTTGGTTTGTTTCCTTCAAAAATTTTAAAAGGTAATAAAGTTTCAATTTCAGCCATTTTCCCTTGAGTTTTTAAATCTAAATGTACCTCCTCTTTGGTTTTGCCTTCAGCTAGTGCTTGGGTTTGGGCATAAAAATTAGCCATTAACTTGTTATGGTGCTCATCATTTCCATAAAGTGATTGTTTAAAACCAATAAAATCTGCAGGAATTAATTTGGTTCCCTGATGTAGTAGTTGCATAAATGCATGTTGGGAATTGGTACCTGTACTTCCCCAAATAATATTTCCGGTTTGGTATGTTATTTTTTTACCATTTCTATCAACACTTTTTCCATTACTTTCCATGATGGCTTGTTGTAAATAAGGGGCTAACTTGTTTAAATATTGAGTATAAGGTAAAATAACTTCAGTTTCAGTGTTAAAAAAATTGGTGTACCAAATGCCAATTAAGCTAAGTATTACAGGGGCGTTTTTTTCGAAAGGTGTATTTTTAAAGTGTTCATCCATTTCAAAAGCACCAATTAAAAGGTCATTGAAATTTTTAAAACCAATAGCTAAACTGATAGATAAACCAACGGAGCTCCAAAGAGAAAATCGCCCTCCAACCCAATCCCACATTGGAAAAATATTATCTGTAGCAATACCGAAATTACTCACTGCTTTTAAATTTGTTGAAACGGCCACAAAATGTTTTGCAACATCATTTTCAGAAGCAGACTTCAAAAACCATTTTTTTATAGTTGTTGAATTTGTTAACGTTTCTTGTGTTGTAAAAGTTTTTGAAACGATAACAAATAGGGTAGTTTCTGGATTTAAATTTTTGATAACTTCTTGTACATGGTCACCATCAATATTAGAGACAAAATGTACATTTAAATGATTTTTATAAAATTTTAGAGATTCCACAACCATGTCTGGTCCTAGATCTGAGCCTCCAATGCCAATATTTACAACATCAGTAATTGCTTTTCCTGTATAACCTTTCCATTCTCCTGAAGTAACTTTATTTGTAAAAGATTCCATTTTTTTTAGCGTTTCTTTTACCAAAGGCATTATATTTTCTCCATCAACAAAAATTTCATTGTTTAGTTGATTTCGAAGTGCTGTATGCAATACCGCTCTATTTTCAGTTTGATTGATTTTTTCTCCTGAAAAATAAGCTTCAACATTGCTTTTTAAATCAACTTCGTTTGCAAGGTCTAATAAATAACCTAAAGTTTCTTCGGTAATTCTATTTTTAGAGTAATCAAATTCAAAATCATTAAAATGAATAGTAAATTTATTTTTTCGATTACTGTCGTTATTGAAAAGAGATTTTAGATGAACATTATTTATTGAATTATAATGATTAGTGAGTTTTTGCCAAGCTTTTGTTTCGATTGGGTTTATGTTTTTCATGGTCTTGAACTAATGATTTAATACTGATCTTTATTTTTTTAGAATAAAATACTTTTACGAGGAAATTCTATGGAATCCAATTTCATTTTAAGCGGCTCAATAAATTTAAGGTAGGCTGGGATTTTATCTTTTCTCATAGGCTCTGCACTAGGTAATTTTTCTTTTAACGGGTCAATTTGTTTGCCGTTTTTCCAAAAACGATAACATACGTGAGGCCCTGCAGTATTTCCCGTCATCCCAATATATCCAATAACTTGCCCTTGTTTAACATAATCCCCAGCTTTAACAGCGCGTTTACTCATATGCAAATATTGGGTGGTATAAGTACCGTTATGTCTAATTTTAACGTAATTTCCGTTGCCACCGGCATATTTAGATTCAATGACTTTTCCGTTCGCGGTAGCTTCAATTGGAGTTCCAATTGCAGCTGCATAATCAGTGCCTTTATGTGCTCTAATTTTATTGCCATAATAAGCAATTCTCCTTTTTAAATTATATTTTGAAGAAATTCTACTGAATTTTACTGGCATTTTTAAAAATTGACGACGCAAAACATTTGCTTTATCATCAAAATAATCTGTAGTTTTATGTGTTGAATCAACCATGTAATTAAAAGCGTAAAAAGGGCTATTATTATGTTCAAAATAAGCAGCTTTGATTTTTCCGATTCCAACGGGAATGGTATCTTCTATGTAAAGTTGTTCATATATAAGTCTAAATCTATCATCTTTTTGAAGTTTGGAAAAATCAATAGACCAGGCAAAAATATCATCAGCCATTTTATATGTTAAATAAGGATTTAACCCTTGGCTTTCAATAGCATGGGAAAGGTGAGTTGTAATAATGCCGGAAGCTGTTTTAATTAAAGTCTTTATAGGTTTTTTAGCATTATGGGCAGTAATAATAGAATCCTTAAAATCAATTACGGAATAACTTATTTGGGAATGTTTATAAATAAAAACCTGACCAATTTCAGTAGAATCTCTTTTTGCTAAAATAGTATATGGTTTCCCAGCCCTTATTTTTCTTACATTAAATGAATCTTTAGTTTTAGTAACAATTTCTAAAACTTTTGCATAATCAATATGATGTTTTGCAAGAATTTCACTAAAATTTTCTCCAGATCGAATGGTATCATTTATAACCTTATAATCGTTTAATCTATATCCAAACTCATAAATAATTTTTTCTTCATGTACAGTTGAAGGAACATCGGTTTTTTCATTTTTACAAGAAAAAAATAAAATGGAAATAAGTAGAAAAGTTAAATTTTTCAAAAGGTATGTTTTTTTACGAATTAATTAATGTTAAAAAAATAATACGCAAAAATACAATTTAATTGTTAAAAAATTATGTTAAAAGGGTGAGCTAAACCTTTAAAAGCATCTAAATCAGCCCGAAGCGAACCAACGGCTAAAGATGCTTTTATTCGAAGTGGTATTTTATTTTCATCATCACTTATCCAAATGGTAACACTTTCTTGTTCTTTAAAAACGCGACCAGCTTGTACCATAGGCATAAATTTCAGGCAGTTAACTTTTCCAAATTTTGTTTTTATGATTTCTTTTCCCAAGAATCGAAGTTTAAATTTATTAATTTCATCATCAAAAAACATATCTAATTCAATTTCTTCACCAATTTTAAAATTGCGAATTTTTTGATTTCTTATATAGTATAATGAGGAAAGGATGTCTTGTATATTTTTATTAATGGGGTGTTTTGTTTCGGTATTGTGTTTATAGTTTTTTACCGTTGCCTCATTCGTATTATAGTCGAAAAAAGTTTCTTGATCTTTTGTATAACCACCTTCATCAATTTTTCGAACAGATCTAAATGGTTGTAAACTTTCTTTATACATGTATGATTGATAATCATCTTTCACTTTAAAAAATAAACTAACAAGCCCAGTAGATTTACCAGTTCCAATAAAATGAAAGGCATCTTTACCATTATTTTTTAATTCTTTTACTTCCATTGTTGAATATCCTGCATTTAAAAAGTTACTGTAATTCATTCTAAATTTAAGCCATTCTCCATGTTGAAATGCAAATTTTGATGTACTGTCTTCTTTTTTTACAGATTGGCCAAATGAGACTAATGAAAGTAAAAGGATTAACAGGATAAGATATTTTTTCATATAACTATTTTGTAAGTTGTATTCTTAAAATTACAATTATTAAGCCAAAAATAATAAAAGCTTCATAATTTGGGTTAAACTTCTATTAAATGAATAGCATTTAACTACAAAGTACCTCTTCGTTCTTGCTCAGCTTCTATAGACTCAAAGAGTGCTTTAAAGTTTCCTTTTCCGAATGATTGCGCACCTTTTCGTTGAATTATTTCAAAGAAAAGTGTTGGTCTATCAGAAACTGGCTTGGTAAAAATTTGTAATAAATAACCTTCATCATCTCTGTCAACTAAAATTCCAAGATTTTTTAAATCAGCCAAATCTTCATCAATTTCTCCAACTCTATCTAGAACTGTATCATAATAAGTACCTGGAACATATAAAAACTCTACACCACGAAGGGTCATTTCTTTAACGGTTTCTAGAATATTATTGGTGGCTACTGCAATGTGTTGAACTCCTGCACCATTGTAAAAATCTAAGTATTCTTCAATTTGTGATTTTTTAATTCCTTCCGCAGGTTCATTAATAGGGAACTTTACTCTACCATTGCCGTTGGTCATTACTTTGCTCATTAAGGCTGTAAATTGAGTAGAAATATCTTTATCATCAAAAGTAATTAGGTTTGCAAAACCCATAACTTCTTTGTAAAATTTTGCCCAAACATTCATTTCATCCCAGCCAACATTTCCAACCATATGATCAATATATTTTAATCCAAGATTTGTTGGATTGTAGTTTGATTCCCATTTTTCAAATTTTGGTAAAAACACTCCATTGTAATTTTTGCGTTCTACAAAAACATGAACAGTATCTCCATACGTATGAATTCCTGAGCGAACAACTTCACCGTTTTCATCACTTTCTTGGGTAGGTTTTAGAAACGATTTTGCTCCTCGTTTAGTAGTTTCTTCCCAAGCTTTTGTAGCATCTTCAACCCAAAGGGCAACAACTTTTACACCGTCTCCGTGTTTTTCAATATGTTCAAATAATTCTTTATTTTTTGAATTTGGCATGGGTGTTGTTAAAACCAATCGTATTTTATCTTGAACCAACACATAACTTGTTCTGTCTTTCATACCAGTTTCTAAACCGGCATATGCTAAAGATTGAAATCCAAATGCGGTTTTGTAATAATGTGCGGCTTGTTTTGCATTGCCTACATATAGTTCTACATAATCTGTTCCTAATAAAGGTAAAAAGTCTTCAGCTTCAGGAAAGATTTTTTCTAATCCGTAATTGAAATTTTGTATGTTTTTTAAACTCATAACTTCGTTTATTAATGTGCCAATTAGCTGATTAGAGAATAAGCCAATTTTAGCTATTTGTTATTATTTATGATTTCAACATTTTTGATGAAGAAATAATTTTATTTAATATTTTTCTAATTACTGTTAATTTTTCAATGAGGTAATTTGCATTTTCATAGGTTGTTACTTCATTACAAATAAAAAGCCAATACTCTAATTCATCAGCTTCCTTTAATGCAATTTTTAATTTATGGATAAAATCTCTATTACTTTCTGCATTTTGAGATTCCTTAACATTTGCACCAATTGAAGTTCCAGAACGTAAAATTTGCTTGGCAATTACATATTTTTGATTTTTATCTAATATTTCAGAATAATTAACAATATCTACTGCAAACTCGAATGTGAGTTTTAAAATTAGATTGTCTTTATATTTTGGACTATCAGTAAACTTCATTTTTCTAATTGTCTAATTGTCTAATTGTCTAATTGGCAAATTAACTCATTGGCAAATTAATCAGTTATCCAAGATTTATAATAATCACCTACTTGTAAATTCATAGCTTCTTCTGTAATCATTACAGGTCTAAAAGGATCAATCATAACAGCTAATTCTTCAGTGAATTTTTTACCAACACTTCGTTCAATTGCCCCCGGATGTGGTCCGTGAGGAATACCTCCGGGATGCAACGTAATTTGACCTTTTTCAATATTGTTTCTACTCATAAAATCGCCATCTACATAATATAATATTTCTTCAGAATCTATATTACTATGATGATAAGGCGCAGGAATAGATTTCGGATGGTAATCGTACATTCTTGGCACAAATGAACAAACTACAAATCCCGCAGCTTCCCAAGTTTGATGAATTGGTGGAGGCATATGAATACGACCAGTTATAGGTTCAAAATCATGTATTGAAAATGCGTAAGGATAATTAAAACCATCCCAGCCAACAACATCAAACGGATGATTGTTGTACATATATTCCCAAAGAACACCTTGTTTTTTAATTAAAACTCTAAAAGTTCCTTTTTTGTCATGTGTTTGTAAATTAGAAGGTAATTTAAAATCACGTTCACAAAAAGGAGAATGTTCCAATAATTGACCAAAATTATTTCTGTATTGTTTTGGTGTTAAAATTGGACTAAAAGATTCTACATATAGCAGTCTATTTTCTTCAGTATCAAAATCAATTTGATAAATAGTTCCACGAGGAATAATTAAATAATCGCCATATTTAAATTGGATGTTTCCATACATGGTTTTTAAAGTTCCAGCACCAATATGAACAAAAAGCATTTCATCTGCATCTGCATTTTTATAGAAATAAGATGGCGAAAATTCTTTAGGTGCAGCTAAACCAATATGTAAATCATTATTCACAAAAAGTGTTTTTCTACTTTCTAAATAATCGGTTTCAGGTTTTAAAGAAAAACCTTTAAAACTTAGCGCTTTCATATTTTTTTCAATAGCTATTTTTGGAACAACACTTTTTAGTTGTTTTATTTCGGAAACAACAGTAGGCGGATTCAAATGATATATTAATGAAGACATACCAACAAATCCTGCGGTTCCAAAAAGCTCTTCTTGATAAAGTCCACCGTCAGGTTTTTCAAAAGTTGTATGACGTTTTGGTGGAATTTTACCTAATGAATGATATCTAGGCATTTTTATATTTTTTTAGTTATGAATATCCCAAAAAGGGTAAAATAAAGTTTGATGACGAAGCCTAGTTTGAGAAATTTTTTTCAAATGGACTTTAATTTAATAAAGTTACACAATTTTGAAATACCAAAAATAGGAACCTTAAAATAAACAATTTCATTCAGGATTTCTCTTGATTAAGAATTTAAGAAGGATTAATAATTCTGTCCAATTTGTTTTCATACTTTACAAATATAAACTTTTTTTAGAAAGTTTAATTAAATAAAAAAGAGCGACTTAGGTCACTCTTTTTATAAGTTTAAAAAAAAGTTAAAAAGTTATTCCATTAACTTCTATCACTCTTTTAATTTGTGGAGCATGCCTTTTTATAGTTGCTTCAACTCCATTTTTTAGTGTCATTTGATTTACTGAACAACCTAAACAATTACCTTCTAACTGAACGCTTACAGTATCATTAGATATATCAACCAATGAAATATTACCTCCATCTGCTTCCAAATAAGGTCTTATTTCTTGTAATGCGGTTTCAACGCAAATTTTAAGGTCTTCAGCTGTCATAATAATTTTTTATTTAGTGCCACAACCACTCATTGTAGTAATTCTAACAACTTCAGTTGGTGGAAGTTCTGAATTTCTTTTAACCAATTGTGAAAGGGCATTTTTTGTAATTTCAGAAAATGCTATTTCTAAAGGAGTATTGTCTTGTAATGCTACCGGATGTCCTACATCACCAGATTCTCTAATACTTTGCACCAATGGAATTTCTCCTAAAAATGCAGCATTTATATCTTTAGCTAAATTTTTAGCCCCATCTTTTCCAAATATGTAGTATTTATTATTTGGAAGTTCAGAAGGTGTAAAATAACTCATGTTTTCAACAATTCCCAATACAGGAACGTTTATGTTTTCTTGTTGAAACATTGCCACTCCTTTTTTAGCATCTGCCAAAGCAATGTTTTGTGGAGTACTTACAATTACAGCACCGGTTACAGGAACAGATTGTACAATTGATAAATGGATATCTCCTGTTCCAGGAGGTAAATCAATTAAAAGAAAATCTAATTCACCCCAATGTGAGTCGAAAATCATTTGGTTTAACGCTTTTGAAGCCATGGCACCACGCCAAATTACGGCTTGGTTTGCATCCGTAAAAAAGCCTAATGATAATATTTTTACGCCGTAACTTTCAATAGGTTGCATTTTTGAATGCCCATCAATTTCAATTGATAATGGTTTAGCTTTTGCTACATCAAACATTAAATGAATGGAAGGCCCATAAATATCAGCATCTAATATACCAACTTTAAATCCCATTTTTTGTAATGAAACAGCCATGTTTGCTGTTACAGTAGATTTTCCAACACCACCTTTTCCCGAAGCAATTGCAATAATATTTTGAATTCCAGGGACTTTAGGTTTGCTGTTTTCAATTGGCTTTGTAGGAATATTTGCAGTTACATTCACTTTTACATCCGCTTTTACATCTACATGCAAATGAATAGCCTTCATGATTTCAACTTCAATTTTCTTTTTTGCTTGTAACGTAGGATTTCCTATGATTACATCAACGATAATTTCTTTTTCAAAAGTTACTATATTTTTAATTGCTCCACTTTCAACTAAATTAGTTCCTTCACCTGGTGCAGTAATAGTTTCAAGCGCTTTTGTTATATCTTTTTTTGTATATGACATGTTGTTTATGTAAAATGATTCTAAACAACAAAGATACATAGTTCAATGGAATATAAAAAAATTACTAATAAAAAGAAATGTAGGACTTGTTACAGTTAGATTTTCCTTTATTCAAGTTCTAATTCAATAAAAGGATCCCAAAAAATAGTGTCGAAATTCTGAATTTGATTATCCTTTACGATAACCCCTTCGCTTTCTAATAATTGTTGCATTAAATTGGTGCCATCAAAGTGAAACTTTCCGGTTAATAAACCTTTTCTATTCACGACTCTGTGCGCAGGAATATCTTGATTGTTATGAGATGCATTCATTGCCCAGCCTACCATTCTTGCAGATTTTGCAGTGCCTAAATATGTTGCAATTGCGCCATAACTTGTAACTCTTCCATAAGGGATACGTTTAGCAACGTCATATACTTTTTCGAAAAAATTAGGAGATTTTTTCAATTGATTATTTTAATTAATGCAATAAAGGCAATAATACCAGTTATAATACCCAATATAACATTAAAATTTCGAGAGAGCAAACCAATTTTCTTTTGAATAATTTTCGCAGAATTATTGTAGATACTTAAAAGTGCAAATGTGCCAATGGATGATCCAAACACAAAAATTAGAATACTAATTTGGGTGAAATCTAACAATCCGTAAGAGTTTAAAGCACTGCCAACACTACAATAATATGGAATAGCTAAAAGGTTTAACGAAGACAAAATTAAACCTAATGTGAAACTGTTTTTGATTTTTGATTTTTTAATTTTTTGAGTCTGTTTTTCTTTAATTCCTTTATAAAAAAAGTAGAATGAAAGTAAAGAAAATAGGATAAATCCAATAAACTGAAGAGATGTTTCAATATTGGATGTGCTATGAATATAGTTTGTAAAAATTAGAGAAAAATAGGCTTGTATGAAAATAATTATTGAAACACCGAAAGCAAAATAATAGCTTTTTTCTTTGCCTTTTTCTAAACTTATTTTAAGTGATGTTAAATTAAGTAAGCCAGGTGGTGTGGCTGCTACAAACGAGGCAAGAAAACCTAAAAAAAATTGTAGCACCATTTTACTTAATATTTAATTCTGAATTTAATATACGTTATTGGTTTTTCTTTCTCTAAATATTGACTTTCGTAAAAAGTTTGTGTAGAAGTGACTTCTTTAGGCGCTTGGGAATTATTATAAATGTTATGATGTGCATATAAAATTTCATGTCCTTCCCCATGCAATAAACCTAAGGTATAGCCATGCATAAATTCACTATCGGTTTTCAAATTTACAATACCTTCAGGTTTTAATATTTGATGGTATTTTTTTAGAAAATCGGCATTCGTTAATCTATGAACGGTACGTGTAAATTTAATTTGAGGGTCTGGAAAAGTAATCCAAATTTCAGTTACTTCATTTTCATCAAAAAGCAGGTCTATCAATTCAATTTGAGATCTTAAAAAAGCCACATTTGTGAGGTTTTCTTCGATGGCAGTTTTTGCTCCTCGCCAAAAACGAGCACCCTTAATATCAATACCTATATAATTAATATTCGGATTTTTTCGAGCTAAAGCAATCGTGTATTCACCTTTACCACAGCCTAATTCGAGTATTATTGGGTTGTTGTTTTTGAAAAAAGTGTGCCAACTTCCTTTTAATGAAAAACCATCAAGCACTTCTTTTCGTGTTGGTTGAATTACATTGGTAAATGTTTCGTTTTCACGAAATCTTTTAAGTTTGTTTTTACTTCCCACAAGATTTGGGTTTTAAGAAAAAGAAAGGGTAAAGGATTACTATTAAAGCTATTCGTTTTCTGATTTTTTATATTTATTTAATTCCCTTAACCAATAAAAGAATGCGATAAATGTAAGTGTAATAAATATCCAGCTTACTGTGTTTTGAATCCACCAGTTGTCTAATGAACGAATACTATCATATGGGACAAACAAAACATTTGTACAAAAATCACCAATAGCCTTAAAAATATTGTTTGCAATCATATCTTAATTATATTTACAGGCAAAAGTATAAAATATAGTAATGATAGCAAATTTTTTTAGTAAAACTAAACCGGTCAACATTTTTAATGTGGTTGTGCTACTATATGTTTATTATTTCATTTCTACTTTTTTAAAGAGTGTTGACGGGCTTACAACACCACTATTAATTAAAAGAATGGGGTTTTTCTTTTGGCATATTTTATTATTATTGATTTTTAATTTTATTACTAAAAAAAATAATTTAACGAAAGATAATTCCTACGGATTGTTAATGGTAGTGCTTTTATTGGGTACTTTTTCGGAAGCAATGTTTTCAAACTATATTGTTTTTTCAAATATTCTTCTTCTTTTAAGTTATAGGAAAATATACAGTTTAAGAAGTGGTTTAAACACCAAATCAAAATTATTTGATGCTGGGTTTTACATTGGAGCGGCAACATTACTATATTCTTGGAGTATATTGTATTTGTTGTTAATTTATATTGGGATTTTTATGTATCAAAAAGGGGGTTTAAAAAATATGGTGAGACCCATAATTGGTTTTGCAACACCTATTTTTTTATTTTTTACCTTTTATTTTTATAATAATAATTTAGATGGTTTTTATAGTAGATTTAATTATGAGAATTCTATGAGTTTTGAAGCATATCAGCCTTTAAAACTTTTAATTCCAATTCTTTTTTTATCATTTATCTTACTTTGGGCAATTTTTACAGTAACGCCTAAAATAGTTACCATTAGAAATAATTTTAAACTTTCATGGAATGTACTTATTAATCATCTTTTAATTTCAGTAGTAATTATAGCATTGTCACCTGTAAAAGATGGATCTGAAGTGTTTTTTTTGATATTCCCTTCAGCAGTAATAATTACCAACTTTTTACAAAAAAGCAAATCATCAATTTTTAAAAATGTGATTTTGTATTTGTTTTTAATTATTTCAATGAGTGTTTATTTTTTATAACTTTTCACCAAAAGCCAAATCACCAGCATCACCTAACCCAGGAATAATATAACCGTGGTCATTTAGTTTTTCATCAACTGTCGCAATCCATAAATGTGTACTAGAAGGGAAATGATTTTCAATAAAATTAATTCCTTCAGACGAACCAACTACACAAGCTATATGTATTTCCTTTGGCGTTCCAAGTCTTTTTAAACTGTCAAAAACATTTACGATTGATTGTCCTGTAGCTAACATAGGATCAGCCAATATTAACGTTTTACCTTCTAATGAAGGAGAAGCCAAATACTCAACAATAACTTCAAATTCAGTTTCATTACTATATTTTCTATAGGCTGAAATAAATGCACTTTCAGCATCATCAAAATAATTTAAAAGCCCTGTATGTAAAGGTAAGCCAGCTCTTAAAATAGAACAAATAACAATTTCATTTTCAAAGAGATTTACACTTTTCTCACCTAAAGGAGTGGTAATGTTTTCTTTCTTATATTTTAGTGATTGACTAAGTTTATAAGCTAAAATTTCACCAATACGTTGTATGTTCCGTCTAAAACGCATGGAATCTTTTTGAATAGTAACATCTCTAATTTCGGAAACGAATTTATTTAAAATGGAGTTTTTAGAATCTAAGATATTTACAATCATATTAAATTTATTTTCAACAAAAATAGTACATAAAAGTTTTTGGTTAAGAATAAAACATAAAAAATATGAATTGAATTTTAAAAGTAAATATGAAATTTAAAATAAACATTATTTATAAAAATTGTAAATTTGTTAAAATTTCGAAATTAAATGATACAATCAATGACTGGGTATGGTAAAACCATACTTCAATTATCTACCAAAAAAATTACGATTGAGTTAAAATCGTTAAACAGTAAAAATTTAGATTTAAATGTTAGAACACCTTCGTATTATAGAGAAAAGGAATTAGATATTAGAAAAAATTTAGCTTCACAATTGGAAAGAGGTAAAATTGATTTTTCAATTTATATTGAAGATAATGGAGGTGAAGTTTCGTCAAAAATAAATGAAAATGTGGTAAAAATATATATGAGTCAATTAAGAAATATAGTTGATTCTGATGAAATTGAATTGTTAAAAATGGCAGTTAGATTGCCGGATTCTTTAAAAACAGAAAGAGAGGAATTAGATGAAAATGAATGGAAACAAATAGAATTAGCCATAGAAGAAACCGTTGAAAAAATTAATCAATACAGAACCGATGAAGGAAAAACATTGTACACAGATTTTGTGTTGCGTATTTCTAATATTGAAAACCTATTGGATAAAGTAATTGAGATGGATCCTGAAAGAATTGAACAGGTTAAAGAAAAACTTAAGAAAGGAATAGCTGATTTAGAAGCAAAAATTGATGAAAACAGATTTGAGCAAGAACTCATTTATTACATTGAAAAATTAGACATTACTGAAGAAAAAGTTCGATTAAAAACCCATTTAGATTATTTTACAAAAGAACTAAATGAAAAAATTTCTAACGGTAAAAAATTAGCTTTTATCACTCAGGAAATTGGTAGAGAGATAAATACTATTGGTTCAAAAGCCAATTTTGCAGATATGCAAAAATTAGTAGTTCAAATGAAAGATGAGCTTGAGAAAATAAAAGAGCAAAGTTTAAACGTCCTATAAAATTTATCAATCAATGAAAAAAGAGGGTAAATTAATCGTTTTTTCAGCACCTTCAGGTTCAGGTAAAACAACCATTGTGCATTATTTATTAAAGCAAGAAAAATTAAATTTAGACTTTTCTATTTCTGCAACTTCACGCGAAAAAAGAGGAAAAGAAATTCAGGGAAAAGACTATTATTTTATGTCATTGAAAGAATTTCAAAAGCATATAGAAAATAAGGATTTTATTGAATGGGAAGAGGTTTACAAAAACAACTATTATGGAACTTTAAAAAATGAAGTTAATAGAATTTGGGAATTAGGAAAGCACGTAGTTTTTGATATTGATGTAGTTGGAGGTTTAAGTATAAAAAAAATATTCCCAAAACAAACACTGGCAATATTTGTTCAAACTCCTTCTATTGAAGAAATGGAACGGAGGTTAAGAAATAGAAAAACAGATAGTGAAGAAAAAATTAAGGAACGTGTTGCTAAAGCTGAAAAAGAATTAAAATACGCTAA
>Ga0209231_1000586_pt1 | contig 19051 bp, 11 predicted proteins | sample Deesub45470m_DNA_FD_188086 | JGI IMG/M metagenome (GOLD analysis project Ga0209231, IMG submission 188086) | Deep subsurface microbial communities from North Pacific Ocean - 450_OLKR46/470m Metagenome (SPAdes) (version 2) | ecosystem: Environmental > Terrestrial > Deep subsurface > Unclassified ... | reverse complement strand
TTGCCATCAGGGAGTGGCCATCGGCGGCAACATGTTCCAGCGCTTCGGCGTGATGGGCGACTATTTCAAGGGGCGTCCGCTGAGCAAGGCGGATCTGGGACGTTTCAACGTCACCGGACTGGAAGAGGACAGACATGTGTTCAAGGTGCCCAGTCTGCGCAATGTCGCAGTGACACAACCGTATTTCCACGACGGTTCGGTTCAAACACTTGACAAGGCGGTCCGGCTGATGGGGCAGTACCAGCTGGGCAGAGGGCTGTCGGACGAAGACGTGCGGCTGATCGTCGCCTTCCTGCGCACACTCAGCGGCGAATGGCAGGGGCGGGTGTTGCAATGAATACCGTGCTGTTACCTATCTTGCGGTCCAGAGGGGCGCTGGCCTTCGCTGTGGGTGTCGTATGCGCCGCTTTGCTGCTGACGCTTCTGTTCGTGCGGGCTGAATCCGTCTCGCCGCAGGCGCACTATGACTACACCCAGAAGCTGCGCGACTTGCGCGCGGCGGACGCCGAAGCCAATGGCGAAGTATTGGCGAACCGCCTGGAAATCACGCGAAACTACGATGCGCTGACGTTCTATATGGACAGGTCGTTGCAGGAAGCCTCATCCGTGACCGTCGTGCCTTCTTTCCTGCCGGATGGAGAGCGCGAAAAAACGCTCGAAAAGGCGCAGGAATTGCAACGCGCACTAGAAAAAAAATCCAGGCTGGTCGATGTGTTCAAACGCCAGAATGCCATTTTGCGGAATTCGCTGGCCTATTTCCCGGTCGTTGCGGATGATTTCCTGGGCGGCCCCGTTTCGGGCGGCCTCAAGGGGGCGTTGGAAAATTATGTCAGGCATGTGCTGCTCTTCGCACGCGACCCGGATGGGGAGCGGCTCGCGCAGGTCGATGCGTCGCGTCGGCGGCTTATTGCTGTACAGACAGATACGGCGCATCGAGAGGAGGCAGGCGAACTTCTGTTGCATGGCGACACCATCGTGAAACAGTTGCCGGAAGTAAATGCCCTGACGCAACGGATAAAAGGACTGGATACGGCGCAGCAACTGGAGTCATTGAATCTTCATTACGCGCTGGGGCATGAACATGCGCAACGCATCGCCGGGCAATTCCGCATGCTGTTGTATGCGTGCGCGTTGCTGCTGACGGTCTATCTGGTCTTTGTTTTCGTGCGTCTCGAGCTGACCCGGCGCTCGTTGGACAGAGCTCACCGTGAAGTCAGCGAACGCTATGCCGCGCAATTGTTCGCGGAGGAACGCCTGCTGCTGCATGCGACGGCGTTTCACAATTCTCACGACGGAATCGTCCTGGCCGATGCGCAGGGTAATGTCCTCGATGTCAACCCGGCATTCACGCGTATCACCGGGTATGAGCGATCGGAGGTCATCGGGCGTAACCCGAGGATGATCAAGTCCGGCCGGCATGACCAGGAATTCTATGCGGCGATGTGGAAGAGCATACTCGGTATCGGCAGCTGGCAGGGTGAGATATGGAACCGGAACAAATACGGCGAGGTGTATCCGGAGCTGCTGTCCATCTCAGCGGTGCGCGATGCAGAGGGTGCGCTGACCAACTTCGTCGCCGTATTCGCCGATATCAGCCGCCTCAAAGAGCAAGAGAAGCAGCTGACGCAGATGGCTTATTACGACGCGCTGACCGGGCTGCCGAATCGCGTGCTGCTGGCGGACCGTCTGACGCAGGCTATCTTCCAGGTGAAACGCTCAAATGCCATTCTGGCGGTCTGCTATCTCGACCTGGACGGTTTCAAGCCGGTGAACGATACCTACGGGCATGAGGTTGGCGACCGTTTGCTGGTGGAGATGGCGAGCCGCTTCCGGGGAGAACTGCGGGGCGGCGATACGGTCGCAAGGCTGGGCGGCGACGAGTTCGTGTTGTTGCTGGTGGGCCTGGAAGATATCGCAGAATGCGAACAGGCCATACAGCGTCTGTTGTGCGTTATAGGACAGCCGTTGTCTGTTGCGCTTGAACCTATATCGCTGTCCGCCAGCATCGGAGTGACGCTGTTTCCCCGAGATCAGTCCGATCCGGATACGCTGCTGCGCCACGCCGACCAGGCGATGTATCAGGCCAAGCAGGCTGGCAAAAACCGCTATCGTATTTTCGATCACGATCTGGATTTGTATGTCCGCATCCGGCACGACCACATCAGCCGCATCGAAGAAGCGCTGGAGAACGGAGAATTCTCGCTCTATTATCAGCCCAAGGTGAATATGCGCGAGGGCTGCGTGGTCGGTATGGAGGCGCTGATCCGCTGGCATCACCCCGAGCGTGGGATGGTCGCACCGGCGGAGTTCCTGCTGCTGGTCGAAGAGGATGAACTGATCGTGCGTATCGGCGAATGGGTAATAGAAACGGCGCTGCGCCAGATGGATGAATGGCATGGTATGGGATTGGTGCTGTCGGTCAGCGTGAACGTTGCCAGCCGCCAGTTGCAGGATGCGAATTTCGTGCAGTATCTGAGTTCGGCATTGGGCAAATATCCGAATGTCGCGAGGGGGTTGGAACTGGAGATACTGGAGACCTCGGCGCTGGAGGACATGGCGAAGGTCTCACGCATCATCGAGGAGTGCCGCGAATTGGGCGTCTCCTGCTCACTGGACGATTTCGGCACTGGTTATTCGTCGCTGACATATCTGAAACGGCTGCCGGCCGCCACGATCAAGATCGATCAGAGTTTCATCCGCGAAATGGTCACCGACCCGAATAATCTGATCATCGTTCAGGGGGTGCTGGGGCTGGCCTTGGCGTTCCAGCGTCAGGTGATCGCCGAAGGCGTCGAGACGGTCGAGCAGGGCAGGATGCTGTTGCAGCTGGATTGCGATTATGCGCAGGGCTACGGGATCGCCCGGCCGATGCCGGCGGAGCAAGTGTCGGCGTGGTGCGGAAGCTGGCGTCCCGATCCGGCGTGGTCCGCGATCAAGGATCTGCGCTGGGATGCGGAGGACAGGCCGTTGCTGACCGCCAAGGTGGAGCATCACAACTGGGTCCTGCAATTGATTCAAGCAATACAGGAAGAATTGCCGCCGTCTGGCAGGTGCCTGGACGACCATTACAGCCGTAATTTCGGCATCTGGTATCACGGGCGGGGGCAGAACCTGTATCGGCATCTTCCCGGCTTCGCCAGTATCGCCGGGCCGCACAAACGGGTGCATGAGATCGCCGCAGAGGTTGATGGGTGTTGGCGCGACGGGCAGATGGATCGGGCGCAGGGTTTGCTCGATGAATTGCTCATGCAGCGCGATGCCGTGCTTGCCGCGCTCGACAGGCTAGAGCTGGAAGTCGCCCAAAGCAGACGATAGGCGCGCGGCGGCTAGGGAAGCTGCCAGCAATCGTTACGACCTTGTGGCACGATATTGCGCATTGCTACAGGAAGCGATATGTCACCGAGACCAGAAACGGGGCGACCGCCGAATGCGGATTCACACAGGACTCAAGCCTCGCCCCGCTGATCGGCAAAAATTGCGTTTGACAAAAGCGCGTTTGACATTAGCAGTTTGTCCTCACGCATGTGGTAGAATGCGCCCCCTTTACATTTAGCAAGGCTGTTCTCATGTCACGCCAACTCCGCAATATTGCCATTATCGCCCACGTTGACCACGGTAAGACTACCCTGGTCGACAAGCTGCTGTCCCAGGCAGGATCTTTCTCCGCGCATCAGCATGTTGCCGAACGCGTCATGGATAACAATGACCTGGAAAAAGAGCGTGGCATCACCATTCTGGCGAAAAATTGCGCAGTTGAATTCAAGGGTGTGCACATCAATATCGTCGATACGCCGGGTCACGCCGATTTCGGCGGCGAAGTGGAACGCGTGCTGGGCATGGTAGACGGCGTGCTGCTGCTAGTCGACGCGGTCGATGGCCCGATGCCGCAGACCCGTTTCGTGACCAAGAAGGCGCTGGCCCTGGGTCTGCGTCCTATCGTGGTGATCAACAAGGTTGACCGTCCGGGCGCGCGTCCTGACTGGGTGGTTGATCAGACTTTCGATTTGTTCGACAAGCTGGGTGCCTCCGACGAACAGCTGGATTTCCCGGTAGTGTACGCGTCTGCGCTGAATGGCTACGCCAAGACAGAGCTGGAAGCAGTCACAGACACGATGTTCCCGCTGCTGGATGTGGTATTGGATCATGTTCCTGCTCCCAGCGTTGCTGCGACCGAAGAGCCGTTGCAGTTGCAAATTTCCGCGCTGGATTATTCGAGTTTCGTCGGCCGCATCGGCGTGGGTCGCGTCACACGCGGCAAGATCCGTCCGGGTCAGGAAGTCATGGTCATGAACGGCGACAAGTCTTCCAAGAAGGCTCGCGTCAACCAGGTTCTGGGTTTTCGTGGCATCGAGCGCGTGTTGCTGGATGAAGCCATGGCCGGCGACATCGTGCTGATCAACGGCATCGAGGAAATCGGCATCGGCGTGACGATAGCCGACGTCAGCAAGCCGGAAGCCTTGCCGCTGCCCAAGGTCGATGAGCCTACGCTCAGCATGAATCTGATGGTCAATACCTCGCCATTGTGCGGTCAGGAAGGTAAGTTGATCACCAGCCGTCAGATTCGCGATCGTCTGAACAAGGAATTGCTGGTCAACGTAGCCTTGCGCGTCGAAGAAACCGACAACACCGATGTATTCCTGCTGTCGGGTCGTGGCGAATTGCACCTGACCATACTGCTGGAAAACATGCGCCGTGAGGGCTTCGAGATGGGCGTGGGCAAACCGCGTGTGGTTTACCGTGAAATCAACGGCGAACGCTGCGAGCCGTTCGAAATGCTCACCGTGGACGTGGAAGACACCAATCAGGGCGCAGTGATGGAAGAACTGGGTCGTCGTCGCGGCGACCTGCAGGACATGCAGCCGGACGGTCACGGCCGTGTCCGTCTGGAATACCGCATTCCCGCGCGCGGATTGATCGGCTTCCAGTCCGAATTCATGACGCTGACGCGCGGCACCGGCATCATGGCGCATGTATTCGACGACTACGCACCGGTCAAGGCCGATATGCCGGGTCGCCGCAACGGCGTGCTGATTTCCTCCGAAGCGGGCGAAGCCGTGGCTTACGCACTCTGGAAGCTGGAAGACCGCGGTCGCATGATCGTAGTGCCCGGCGACAAGCTGTACGAAGGCATGATCATCGGCATCCACAGCCGCGATAACGATCTGGTGGTTAACCCGATCAAGGGCAAGCAACTGACCAACGTGCGCTCATCCGGTACCGACGAAGCGGTGCGCCTGACACCGCCCGTGCGCCTGACGCTGGAATCGGCGGTCGAATTCATCGACGATGACGAGCTGGTTGAGGTTACGCCGGTTTCGATTCGCGTCCGTAAACGTTTCCTGACAGAAAACGAACGCAAGCGCAACGTACGCGGCCTGTAATACGCCGCTAGTTTGATGCAAGCAAAGGGATGCCCAGGCATCCCTTTGTTGTTTTAACCGGCTGCTATACTGGCAGCACATCCCGGAGCTTTTATGGAACAGTCGAATTACATTGTTCTTTTTGTCGGCCTGCTGGCAGGCGCGGCGGTTATCTGGCTGGTATTGCGCGAGCGACTCGCGCGCGTGAATGCCGATGCTCAGGTCGAGCTGGCACGCCTCGACGAGCGTCTGAGTGGGGCACAGGCGGAAGCCGTTCGTCAGATCGCAGCGCGGGCCGATGCAGAATCCGCGCTACAGCAACTTGAACAGGAAATAGGCGACTTGCGCGAAAAAACGGGAGCGGCGGAGTCCACCGTGGCCGGCCAGCTCGCGCAATTGAGCGCAATTCAACGCGAGAAGGATGAGCTGGCCGCGTCGCGCGATCAACTCACCGCTGAGCGGCAAAGGCTGAGCAATCAGGTTGCCGAACTGTCTGTCAGTCTGGATGCGGAGCGCAGCAAGGCTGCTGAAAATCTCGCTGTCCTGAATAGCGCCCGCGCAGAGTTGAGCAATCAATTCAAAGTGCTGGCCAATGAAGTACTGGAAGATAAAAGCAAACGCTTTACCGAGCAGAACCAGACCAACATCAGCCAGTTGCTGGAGCCGCTCAAGGTCAAGATCAGCGAGTTTCAGGGCGAAGTACAAAAAGTCTATGTGCAGGAAGGCAAGGATCGTTCCGCGCTTGCCGAGCAGGTCAAGCAATTGATGTCGCTCAATAGCCAGCTGTCCAGGGATGCGCACAATTTGACTTCCGCGCTCAAGGGGCAGGCCAAGACGCAGGGGAATTGGGGCGAGCTGATACTGGAAAAGGTGCTGGAGGCTTCCGGTCTGCGTAAAGGCCATGAATATGACGTGCAGGAAAGCCACACCCGCGCGGATGGTACGCGCGCGCAGCCGGATGTGGTGGTGCATCTGCCGGAAGACAAACATCTGATCGTCGATGCCAAGGTATCGCTGACGGCGTACGAGCAGCACGCCAATGCCGACACCGATCTGGCGCGCGATGCGGCGATGAAACGCCATCTGGATTCAGTGCGCGCCCACATCAGGGAACTATCCGAGAAAAACTATCAGCAGCTCTATGGTCTGAAATCGCTCGACTTCGTGTTGATGTTCATCCCGGTTGAGCCCGCCTTCATGCTGGCCATCTCGCATGACAGCGAGCTATGGCAGGATGCCTGGAAGAAGAATGTCCTGCTGGTCAGCCCGAGCACCCTGTTGTTTGTCGTGCGTACCGTGGCACATCTGTGGCGCCAGGAGCAACAGAATCGCAACGCGCAGGAGATTGCCACCCGCGGTGCGGATCTGTATGACAAGCTGACGGGCTTCGTGGAGGACCTGGACAAGCTGGGTGAGCGCCTGAATCAGGCCAGGGATGTTTATGACAAGGCCTATGGCAAATTCACCAGCGGTCGTGGAAACGTTATCCGCCAGGCAGAGATGCTCAAAGGGCTGGGCGTAAAGCCCGCCAAACAATTGCCGCAAAAGCTGACGGATGCCGTGCTGGATGAATAGATCGCAGAGCCTGAGCACAGGGTCAGGCGCACGAAAAGAATATACAAACCGTAACCTGCATCGGGTTACTATCCTCCTGTCGATAATGCGCACACACACGAGAGAGGCCAAATGAAAGTACTCGACCCCTGCACGCTGGTTATATTCGGTGCCGCCGGCAACCTGAGTCGCCGCAAACTGATTCCGGCGCTGTTTCGTCTGGAAATGGCGAAGCGCCTGCCCGAACGTCTGATCATACTGGGCTGCGGTATCGAACTGCGCGAACGCGAGGCATGGGTGGAAACCGTTTGCAACATGTTGCAACAGGCCTTCCCGCAGGGGGTGGATCAGGATGCGCTGGCGCGCTTTTGCGCCCGCATGCATTACCAGGCCATCCCGCCTGGCGATGAGGCCGCTTATGCGCGCTTGCAGCAGTCACTGGATGGCAATGCCGAGTTTCCGCCCAACAGGGTGTACTACATGGCGGTGCGTCCCTCCGAGTTCCCCGCCATCATAGAGGCGCTCGGCAATGTGGGCTTGCTCAGGGAGAAAAACGGCTGGCGTCGCGTGGTGATCGAAAAGCCTTTCGGCTACGACCTGCTGAGTGCCCAGACCTTGCAGGGCAGTCTGTACAAGCATCTCAAGGAGCCGCAGATCTTCCGCATCGATCATTATCTGGGCAAAGGCACGGTTCAGAACGTGATGGTATTCCGCTTCGCCAATCTGCTGCTGGAGCCGTTGTGGAACAATCACTACATCGATCATGTGCAGATCACCCATTCCGAGACGCTGGGGATAGAAGGGCGCGCAGATTATTATGAAGGGTCAGGCGCTCTGCGTGACATGATACAGAGCCATCTTTTGCAGTTGCTGGCTCTGGTGGCGATGGAGCCGCCGGTGACCATGGCTGCTGAGCATTTACGCGACGAGAAGGTCAAGGTGCTCAAGGCGATCCGCCCGATCACGCAGAATGCCGTGCATGCCCACGCCTTTCGCGGCCAGTACGCCAGCGGCAGCATAGACGGCAAGACGGTTCCCGGTTATCTGGAAGAACCCGGCGTGGCAGCCGACAGCACGACCGAAACCTATGCGGCAATGAAACTGTTCATCGATAACTGGCGCTGGGCAGGCGTGCCGTTTTATCTGCGCACCGGCAAGCGCATGCCGGAAAATAGCTCGGCGATCTGCATCCGTTTCAAGAAACCGCCGCAGGACTTGATGCGCCATACGCGCAGCGGCCCGTCACAACCGAACTGGATCATGCTGGGAATCCAGCCCGATGACTGCCTGAAAATGGAGATGCAGGTCAAGGTGCCGGGGCTGGATCTGCATACCCGCAGCATCAGTCTGGATGCCACCTATCGCAAGGGCAGCGAGGAAGATTTCGATGCCTATGAGGGTCTGTTGCTGGACGTGATGCTGGGCGATCATTCCCTGTTTCTGCGTATCGACGAGGTGGAGACCGCATGGCGCATCATCGACCCCATACTCAAAGTCTGGTCCATGGAGCGCGACTTTATTAACAGCTACCCGGCGGGAAGCTGGGGGCCGCGCGGCACATACCGTTTATTCGACCGCGACGACCAGTTCTGGCGTCATTCGCTGAATCTGGACGGCGCGGATTTGAAGGCTTATTGAGATGAAGATACTTGCAGGCGACATAGGCGGCACAAAAACACGCCTGGCCATCGTGGACGTTGAGGGTGCGCAAGTGCGTATCCTGCACGAAGTCAGTTACCCGAGCCGGGACTACGCTGAATTCGGCATTCTGCTGGAAGATTTTCTGCATGCCAGTCCGCGCGATTTTCGGGCAGGCACCGCAGCCTTCGGCATCGCCGGCCCGGTACAGGGCAGGGCGGTGCACACCACCAATCTGCCCTGGCGGATAGATGCCGATGCCTTGCAGCGCCAGTTCGGTTTTAGCTGCACCCTGCTCAACGATCTGGAAGCCACGGCGTACGGCCTGCCTGCTCTGGGGACGGAAGACCTGCTGATTCTGCAGGCAGGCGCAGAGTCTGCCTGCGGCAATGCTGCCGTGATCGCCGCCGGTACGGGGCTGGGCGAAGCCGGCCTGTACTGGGATGGAAAAAATCATCAGCCGTTTGCCACCGAAGGCGGGCATGCCAGTTTCAGTCCGTCAAATACGCAGGAATTCGCTCTGTTGCGCCACCTGCAACTACAGCATCAGCACGTCAGCTGGGAACGCGTGGTGTCCGGCATGGGCCTGCTCAGTCTGCACGAATTTCTGCGCCAGTATCGAAATGTCGCCGCACCGGAATGGTTGAGCGCAGAAATGCGCGACGGGGACGCTGCGGCCGCGATTGCCAATGCGGCACTGGCAGGACGCGATGAAATCTGCGCGGCGACGCTGGAATGGTTTGTGCGCCTGTACGGCGCGGAGGCGGGCAATCTGGCGCTCAAGGTGATGAGTCGCGGCGGTTTGTATCTGGGCGGGGGTATAGCCCCGAAAATCCTGCCATTGCTGCGAAGCGGGATATTTATGGAGGCTTTCCTTGGCAAGGGCCGGATGCGACCCTTGCTGGAAGCCATGCCGGTCAAAGTGATACTGAATGACCGCGCGGCCCTCTATGGTCCAGCCTTGCGCGCTGCACAACTCGCTAATGAGGCGCTATGAAGAGTGCTGATTTCCCGAATGCGCAGGCCGTATTTATCCACGATGACGCGGAATCGCTGAGCGAGGCGGTCGCGCTGCGCATTGCCGCATTGGCTGCAGAGGCGATAGACGCGCGCGGCGTCTTTCATCTGGCGCTGGCGGGGGGTGAGACGCCGCGCCTTTGTTACGAGAAACTGCTCCATCTGTCCATCGACTGGGGGCGTGTGCATCTGTATTTCGGGGACGAACGCTGCCTGCCCGACGGAGATCGCAGGCGCAATGACAGCATGGCGCGCGCAGCCCTGCTCAATCATGTCAGCCTGCCGCAGGCCCATATCCACCGCATAGCGGCAGAGCTCGGCGCTATCGCAGCCGCAGCCCGCTATACGCGGGAACTGGCCGCTGTCGGCAGGCTGGATCTGGTATTGCTGGGGATGGGCGAGGACGGACATACGGCCAGCCTGTTTCCGGACAATCCTGCCAATGCGAGCGACGAGGCCGCCGTGCCGGTATTCAATGCGCCCAAGCCGCCCGCCGAGCGGGTATCGCTGGGTATGAGCACGCTGAATGCGGCACGCAGGAAGCTCTTTCTGGTCGCCGGCGCGGGCAAACGTGCGGCACTGACACAGATATTGCGCGGCGCGGCCTTGCCGGCCGCACAGATTAGCAACGCCGAGTGGCATTTTGACCGCGCGGCACTACCGATAACGGATGATAAATAAGGGGAAGAAAATGCAGATCGGAATGATAGGGTTGGGACGTATGGGCGCTAACATGGTGCGCCGCTTGCAGCGTGCCGGACACCAGTGTGTCGTGTTTGACCGCAGCACCGAGGCCGTGCAGGCGCTGGCCAGGGAGGGGGCGGTTGCAGCGGATAGCATTCAGGATTTTATGGATAAGCTGGAGACGCCGCGCGCCGTCTGGCTGATGCTGCCCGCTGCCGTGGTGGATGCCAGCATAGCCGAGCTGACCCCCTTGCTGGGAGCCGGTGACGTGCTGATAGACGGCGGAAACTCCTACTACAAGGACGACATCCTGCGCGCCCGCGCGCTTTCCGCCCGGGCGATACACTATGTCGATGTCGGCGTAAGCGGTGGCGTATGGGGGCTGGAACGCGGTTATTGCCTGATGATAGGCGGCGACCAGAGCGCCGTATCCCGTCTGCAACCCGTTTTTGTCTCTCTGGCGCCCGGCGTCGAAGCGGCGGCGCGCACGGATGGCCGCACGGGTACGCCCGGCAGCGCAGAAATGGGTTACTTGCATTGCGGCGCGGCCGGGGCGGGGCACTTCGTCAAAATGGTGCACAACGGCATCGAGTATGGCCTGATGGCCGCTTATGCCGAAGGCTTCAATCTGCTGCGCCACGCCAATGCAGGCGCGGTCGAGCGGCAGGCGGATGCGGAAACCACGCCGTTGCGCGAACCGGAAACCCTGCGCTTTGACATCGATGTCGCCGAAGTCGCTGAATTGTGGCGGCGCGGCAGCGTGGTGGGTTCGTGGCTGCTGGATTTGACCGCGCACGCGCTGCAAGGGGATGCCGATTTGAGCAGTTTCAGCGGACGTGTATCCGATTCCGGCGAGGGACGCTGGACCAGTATCGCGGCTATCGAATCAGGCACCCCCGCACCGGTATTGACTGCGGCGTTGTTCAACCGTTTTTCATCGCGTGGCGAAGCGGACTACGCGGACAAATTGCTCTCGGCATTGCGCTATGAGTTCGGCGGGCATAACGAAAAACAGGGCTAATCCCTGCGTTCGAACAGGGCTGTCAGGCCCGGCTGCGGGTCGGATAACACACTGTCATGTGACAGGGGGGCGGTTAATTGTTAAAATCCGTCCCGATTCGTTCTTTTATACAGTTTTTTAAAATACAGGCAACATCATGAATTCTTCAAAAAAATCCAGTTCCAAACTGCTCGACCGTTCAAATCCTCTCGTATTTGGACGCACCCTTGCCAATCATCTTACCTACACAGAAGGAAAATCCGTCAAGACCGCCAGCGAGCGGGACTGGTTTGAGGCCTCCGCGCACGCCGTGCGCGACCAGCTCATAGAGAAGCAGCTTAAAACGGCTGAAGAGAATGCCGGGCAAGACCCGAAGCGGCTTTATTATCTTTCGCTGGAGTTTTTGATTGGTCGCACGCTGTCGAACGCCGCACTCAATCTGGGTATAGAGCCCTCGCTGCGTGCAAGCCTGAAGGCACTGGGACAAGACCTGGAAGCAGTCGAAGAAACCGAAATTGATGCCGCACTGGGCAATGGTGGTCTGGGACGCCTGGCGGCCTGTTTTCTGGATTCCATGGCGACGCTGGACCTGCCGGGTCAGGGGTATGGCATACGCTACGAATACGGCATGTTCAACCAGCTCATCGAAAACGGACAGCAAATAGAGCGACCCGATAACTGGCTGCGCTTTGGAAATCCCTGGGAATTTCAGCGCCCCGAGTGCATATTCCCGGTAAAATTTTTCGGCCGTGTCGTTCAGTTTCCGGACGGGAATGGCCATATCGAACATCACTGGGTGGATGGCGAAACGGTGATGGCGATGGCCTACGACCTGCCTGTTCCGGGTTATGACACAGAGACCGTCAACAATCTGCGCCTGTGGACCGCCAAGGCAGCACGCGAATTCAATCTCGAATCGTTCAATGCAGGTGATTATCTCAGCGCCGTACAAGATAAGAATGTTTCCGAAAGTCTGTCCAAGGTGTTGTACCCGAATGACAGTTCAGCCGTGGGCAAGGAGCTGCGCCTGAGACAGGAGTATTTCTTCGTTTCGGCGTCCATACAGGACATATTGCGCCGCTTCCTGCTCGAGCACAGCGACTGGGATCAGCTGCCCGAGAAGGTCGCCATCCAGCTCAATGATACCCATCCGGCCGTCGCTGTCGCCGAGATGATGTATCAGTTGATGGATGTCCATGAATTGAAATGGGATCATGCCTGGTCTCTGGTCACAAAAATATTCGCTTACACCAACCATACGCTGATGCCCGAAGCCCTGGAAACCTGGGGTGTAGAGAAGTTTGAGCGCGTATTGCCGCGTCATCTGGAGATTATTTTTGAAATCAACCGGCGCTTCCTGGCGATGGTGAACCATCATTTTCCGGGTGACACCGGTTTGCTCAGACGCGTCTCCCTTATCGATGAAAATAATGGACGACGCGTACGCATGGCGCATCTGGCCGTGGTGGGCAGCCATACTGTAAACGGCGTAGCCGCGATACACAGCGAGTTGCTGAAAACCACGCTGTTTGCCGATTTCCATCGGATCTACCCGGAGAAGTTCATCAACGTCACCAACGGCATTACGCCGCGACGCTGGCTGAATCAATGCAATCCCGGCCTGACTAGTATTATTTCCTCGCGCATCGGCTCGAATTTCGTGGGCGAGCTTGATCAGCTCAAAAAGCTGGTTGAACATGCCGAAGATGCCGAATTCCGCAAGGAATTCCGCGCGGTCAAACAGGCCAACAAGGTGCGCCTGGCCAAGTACATCAAACAGAAAACCAACATTGTCGTCGACCCGAACTCGATGTTTGACGTACAGATCAAGCGCATACACGAGTACAAGCGCCAGTTGCTGAACGTGCTGCATGTGATTACCCTGTACAACCGCATACGCAGCGGCAATGCGCACAATGCCACACCCCGCACTATCATTTTCGCCGGCAAGGCGGCACCGGGATACAAGCTAGCCAAGCTGATCATCCGTCTCATCAATGACGTGGCCAGCATCATCAACGACGATCCGGCAGTGCATGGCATGCTCAAAGTCGTCTTCCTGCCCAATTATGACGTTTCATCGGCGGAGAAGCTGTTCCCCGCCAGCGACCTGTCCGAGCAGATATCCACGGCCGGCACCGAAGCATCCGGTACAGGCAATATGAAGATGGCGCTCAACGGAGCGCTGACGATAGGCACGCTGGACGGCGCCAATGTTGAAATCCTTGAAGAAGTGGGCGCGAACAACATTTTCATCTTCGGTCTGACGACACCCCAGGTCGCCGATCTGCGCGTGCACGGTTACAGTGCCTGGGATCATTACCACGGCAACGATGAGCTGAAACAGGTGCTGGATATGATAGGCGATGGCTATTTCTCGGTGGAGGAACCCGATCGCTACCGTCAGATTTTCGACAATCTGACACATCATGGCGACCATTATCTGCTGCTGGCGGATTACGCCAGCTACATTGCCACGCAGGATATGGTCAGCATGCTTTATCAGGATAAGGAAGAATGGACTCGCCGGGCTATCCTTAACGTCGCGAACATGGGCAAGTTTTCCAGTGATCGAACCATCACGGAATATGCTGAAAAAGTATGGGACGTAAAAAGCGTGAAGCTGAAATAAGACAGTCGGCATCATAGTGCAATAAAACAAATAACCACCTGATTATTAAGGTGGTTATTTTTTTGGCTGCTGAGCCGGATAATTTATTGCACGATGCCGGACGGCTGGCTGCGCTATAATTCCAGACGCTGCGCGAGCTTCATGCCGTTCCTGGTTGACTGACTTTTCGGGGGGTTGATTGTGAATAAAAGTACTGCCTATATGCTGCAGGTCCGTCCCAGAGTGCCGGAACGTCTGGCGCGGCTGGAAGAACTGGCCAACAATCTCTGGTACAGCTGGGACAGGCCTACGCGCCGCCTGTTTGCGCGCTTGCATCCGGGCTTGTGGAAAGCTACGGGTCATAATCCGAAAGAATTTTTAAAACGGGTGGATGAGCAACTGCTGCTGGATGCCGCTGAGGATCAGGTTTTTTTAGGTAATTTCAACCGCGTACTGGCCGATTACGACACTTATCACGATTATAACCAGCCTGCTGCTGGCTTCGACTGGCTGGACAGCGGCGATCTGATTGCCTATTTCTGCGCTGAATTCGGTTTTCATGAAAGCTTTCCGATTTATTCCGGTGGACTGGGCATACTGGCGGGTGATCACTGCAAGGCGGCGAGCGATTTGCGCCTGCCTTTCGTGGGGGTCGGACTGTTATACCGTCAGGGTTATTTCCATCAGACCATAGACAGCAATGGCAACCAGATTGCCAGCAACACGGACTCCAGCTTCGATGATCTCCCCGTTACGCCCGCACGTCATCCCGATGGCTCCGAGGCCTATACCTCGATAGAGCTGCCCGGACGCAAGGTGAACATCAAGATATGGCAGGCCAGGGTCGGACATATCACGCTCTATCTGCTGGACACGGACATGACCAGCAACAATGTCCACGATCGCGACATCACCCACAGACTGTACGGCGGTGACACGGTAATGCGTATCGAACAGGAAATCGTGCTGGGCATAGGCGGCGCACGTGCCTTGCAGGAACTGGGGCTGAAACCCACCGTCTGGCATATCAACGAAGGCCATGCCGCCTTCATGATATTGGAGCGCATCCGGGAAATGATGGCTCGCGACGGATTTGATTTCGCCAGCTCGCTCGAACTGGTGGCGGCAAATACCATATTTACCACCCATACCCCCGTACCCGCCGGGCACGATCACTTCGGTGAAGGGATGATGCAGGCCTACTTCGAACACTATTACCCCGAACTCAACCTCAACCACGGGCAATTCATGGCGCTGGGCCGTAGCGCGAACAGCCCGGACTTCAATATGACTACGCTGGCGCTGCGTGGCTCACGTTTCCATAACGGGGTGTCGTGCATACACGGTGATGTGTCTTCGCAAATTTGCAGCGACATGTGGCCGGAGATCGAGCATCAGGAAAACCCGATGACCTATGTCACCAACGGGGTACATGCGCCCACCTTTCTGGCGACCGAGTGGATAGAAGTGCTGGAGCGCTATCTGGGTTCGGAATGGAATGCGCGCATGAACGATTTGAAACTCTGGGAGGGCGTGTATGACATCCCCGACCATGTGTTCTGGAGCGTGCACCAGACGCTGAAGGTCAGGATGCTGAATACCGTATGCGAGCGCATCACAGCCCAGCATTTTCGTAATCGCGGATCCGAAGCGCATCTGGACAGGCTGCTCAAATACGTCAATCCGGAAAATCCCAATATCCTCACCATAGGCTTTGCGCGCCGTTTTGCCACCTATAAACGCGCCACCATGCTGTTTGGCGATCTGGACTGGTTGCGTGAAATACTGCACAACCCGGAACGTCCGGTGGTGTTTATCTTTGCCGGCAAGGCCCATCCGGCTGATGTGCCCGGGCAGGACCTGATACGCCATATCACCCATATTTCCAAGATGCCGGAATTTACCGGCAAAATATTGATCGTGGAAGGCTATGACCTGGCCTTGTCGCGCAAACTGGTCTCAGGAGTCGATGTGTGGCTGAATAATCCGCTCTATCCTCTGGAGGCGAGCGGCACTTCGGGCATGAAGGCGGGCATGAACGGCAGCATCAATCTGTCCGTGCTGGACGGGTGGTGGGGGGAGGGGTATGACGGCAAGAATGGCTGGGCGATCAAGCCGGTGTCGGAGGCCTTGAGCGAAGAACTGCGCACCCACGAAGAAACCCAGACGCTCTATGAGTTGCTGCAAGATCAGGTCGTGCCCATGTATTACGACTATGGCAAGATGGGTTTCTCCCCCAGATGGGTGAAGATGGCCAAGCGTTCGATGGCGACTATCATCCCGCGCTTCAATTCCAAGCGTATGGTCGGCGAGTATCTGGCCAAGTGCTACCTGCCAGCCAGCAGACAGCACGCGCTGTATGCCAGAGACGGATATGCGAATACGCACCTCGTGGCCGTATGGAAAGCACGCGTGCAGAGCGCATGGCCCGGCGTGGCATTGCGTCGCACCGATCAGCTCGTCGCTGAAATCAGCTATGGCGACCGCCTGCATTTCGAGGTAGAAATCAATCTGAATGGGCTCACGCCAGACGATGTCGTGGTTGAAGTGTTGATGGGCTTCAATACCAAAAAAGAACCGCTCACTTATGCAAGGCATTATCGTTTTGAATCCGCCGGTACAGTGAACGACAGTGGCGAAAACCGGTTTTTTACCGAATTGCAGCCGGAACAATGCGGTAATCTGGAATACCGCATCCGTGTTTACCCCTATCATGAATTACTGACGCATCCTTTCGAGATGGGCATGATGCGCTGGCTGTAACCGGGAATAATTGTGCTGAGGACTGAGGACTGAGGACTGAGGACTGAGGACTGAGGACTGAGGACTGAGGACTGAGGGCTGAGGACTGAGGGCTGAGGGCTGAGGGCAGCGCCGGTTGTCCGTAATATATAACGCAGGGAAAAGAAATGTCTGAAATCAAAGTATTGTTTGTCACATCCGAAATCGCCCCGTTAATCAAGACCGGTGGCCTGGCCGATGTCAGCGGGGCGCTGCCAGCAGCCTTGCGCACCCTGAACATAGACGTGCGCGTGCTGCTGCCGGGCTATCCCAGAGTCATGGCGCAACTGGGACCACATGAAGTGGTTGCCAGCTTTACCGATCTGCCCGGCTTTCCGCCGTCGCGACTGATATTCAGCATCATGGCCAGCGGCGTACCGCTGCTGGTGCTGGATTGCCCAGACTTGTATCGGCGTGAGGGCGGCCCCTATGCGGACGCCAGCGGCCATGACTGGCCGGACAACGCGCTGCGTTTTGGGCTGCTCTCAAGGGTCGCAGCCTTGCTGGGCAGCAGCGCATCACCGCTTTCATGGCAGCCCGATCTGGTACACGGCAACGACTGGCAAACCGGCCTGACGGGTGTTTATCTGAGCGTCGCCGAAGGGGCGGTGCCGAATATCATCACCATACACAATCTGGCCTTTCAGGGGAATTTCCGCCCCAGGAAGGTTGAACTGTTAAACCTGCCGCCCGCCAGCTTCAATGTCAACGGCATCGAACTGTACGGCAACATGTCTTTTCTCAAGGCCGGGCTGTATTACGCCTATCACATCACCACGGTCAGCCCGAACTACGCACGCGAAATTCAGGGGGACGAACTGGGTTTTGGTCTACAAGGCCTGCTGCGCGTACGCAGCGGGGATATCACCGGCATACTCAACGGCATCGACACGGACGAATGGAATCCGGAAACCGACAAACATCTGTCCAGCCATTTCAGCTCGACGCGTATGACGGGCAAGGCCGGCAACAAAAAGGCCCTGCAGGAGAGAATGGGCCTGGATATAGATGCAGACCTGCCCCTGCTGGGCGTGGTCAGCCGTCTGACACATCAGAAAGGTCTGGACCTGCTGCTGGAAATCGCGCCGCGTTTAATGGAACTGCCCGTTCAATTAGTCATACTGGGCAGCGGCGAACCCGGGATGCAACAGACCGCACTCGATCTGGCGCAACGCTATCCCGGCAAGATTGCGACCATGATAGGCTTTGACGAAGGGCTGTCGCATCAAATCGAAGCCGGCATCGATATGTTCATCATGCCGTCGCGTTTCGAACCTTGCGGCCTTAACCAGTTTTATAGCCAGCGCTACGGCTCACCGCCTATCGTACACAATACCGGCGGCTTGGCAGACTCGGTGGTGGACTGCACCCCGGAAACTCTCAAGGCGGGCACGGCCAGCGGCTTCGTATTCAGCGGCATGACGACTGAAAACCTGTTCGTCACGATACAACGCGCCGTCTCGCTGTACCGCGATCAGCGTAAATGGAAAATGCTGCGCAAAAACTGCATGACCAAGGATTTCAGCTGGGAATCCAGCGCAAAGTCCTATCGCGCGGTGTATATGAAGGTGCTGGGGCGGGTAGAGTAGGGCATTTGCCATTTCCGCTTTGGCCGGAATGCAAAAAGTGGTTCACACACTCACCGCACGCATCCTGTCAATTTTCTCTATAACAGACTGATAGAGATCATGGTCGGAATCGGGGTTATTGCGGTCTGGATGGTGGGCACTACGAATCTTTTTCAGTTTAGTCATACAGTCTGGCAGGTCATGTACACGGGTCACCCGGTCACCGTTTTTGTCCATCACGCGTTGAAGCTCAGCCTCCGCGCCTTCGCGTGTGTCATATAACTTCTTGCTGCCAAGACGCCAACCATCCTGGTTTTTTCGTGGGGATAGCTTGTCCGTACCATCAAACCAGATCCATTTGCCGGTATCGGATTCCTGTTCAAAATGAACGGTGGTGATGGCGTAGGTGTAAACGGGCGGCTCGATTTCTCTGGCGAATAGCGTGATGATCTTGCCGGCAGTCCCCACTGTCGCAAGGTAATACGCACCTACATCATGCGGACGGAACGCGCTGCTGTGCGTTGGTTCAGGCTTGCGTTCATTACTTGATGAATTCATTTCAGCCATGCGGCTGAGTGCTTTGCGTTGTGCGTTGGTCACTGGTATTGCTCCTTAATATTACTTGAAACCCACTGGGATCACTGCTGGGCTGTCAAAGCAGCTTAGCAGCGATCATGTCTTGCGCCCGAGTCGTTCTTGAACTCATCGGTCAACCTTAAAACGGCTTTTCATCCACGCAATGGTTTTCGCAGGGATGCTGCCTTTGGCAGCAACTCGCAAAGACACGAAATTCACGAAAGAAAACAATTGATTGCATAAGTTTACCAACCCACCTAAC
>Ga0209231_1000585_pt1 | contig 19094 bp, 12 predicted proteins | sample Deesub45470m_DNA_FD_188086 | JGI IMG/M metagenome (GOLD analysis project Ga0209231, IMG submission 188086) | Deep subsurface microbial communities from North Pacific Ocean - 450_OLKR46/470m Metagenome (SPAdes) (version 2) | ecosystem: Environmental > Terrestrial > Deep subsurface > Unclassified ... | reverse complement strand
AGAAGTAACCATGCTACGGCGCAAGAAAGGGAAATCGGCGCTGGTTCTTGCCGGTGGCGGTATCATGGGGGCCGCCTATGAAATTGGCAGCCTTGCCGCCCTTGATCGTCTGTTTGCGCCCGGCTTTTCCACTCGCCGCTTCGACACCTATCTGGGCATCAGCGCCGGCTCGATTATCGCCGCGTTGGTTGCCAACCGTATTGCTCCGGCCGACCTTTATACCGCCATCGCCGACGACGAGGCCTCGATTCTCAACTGGCAGCGGCGTGACATCTACCGGCTCGATATGCGCCGGATGCTCGGTTCCTCGCTACGCGTTTTACGCAATATCTTCCGCATCATCGGTTCCCATCGACGTAACCACTGGGCTTTTTCTCTCCACGATTTTTTCTATATCCTGCAGGAGCAGTTCCCCGCCGGCATCTTCTCTCTGGAACCGATGGAGAACTACCTGCACCGGGCCTTCGACGAAAAAGGGGTGAGTAACCGCTTTGCCGATCTGAGCTGCGAGCTGTTGATTCCGGCCTACGATCTCGACCGCGGTCAGCGCACCGTTTTTGGTCGCGATTCGGATATCGACTGCACCATCTCTCAGGCGATCACCGCCTCCAGCGCCATCCCCTACTTTTTTCAACCCTACCGGATTAACGGCAACGACTACCTTGACGGGTCGACCGGTCGGGTTTTGCACCTCGACCTGGCGGTCGCCTCCGGTGCCAAACTGCTGGTAGTGATCAACCCGCGCACACCGATGGACAACACCAGCGAACACGCCTGCCTACCCTCCCTCTCCTATGGCCACTGTGCACGCATCTCCGAGCTCGGCATCAGTTTCGCTTTTGAGCAGGCACGACGCATCGAAGCCAAAGAGAAACTCGATCTGGCGCTGGAGAACTTCCGCCGCGGCCATCCAAAAATCGATATTGTGCTCATTGAGCCCGATAGCAACGAATCACTGCTGTTTTTCCAGAACCCGATGAGCAATAGTGCCCGCAGCCAGATTATGTCCTACGGTTACAGCCTGACCCTCAATTACCTCCGCTCACATTACGACGAGCTTGAGCCGATTTTCCGCCGGCATGGCATCACCCTGACGCCGGAGCGCCTGAATGCTCCCCCGCCAGGCTCTGAAGCGGGACAGATGCAAGAGGGAACTTTATGAAAATCGTTCTGCCGACTTTGCATGTGCGCCGCTCACCGCAGGCCGTCCCGTTGGCAGCCGCCTGCCTCGCTGCCGCGGTCTCCAACCGCCCCGGACACAGCACATTACTCCTCGATTTCTACCCGGACCAGACCACCCAGACTCTGCTTACGGAGATTCTCGCCACGGCCCCCGATCTCGTCGCATTCCCCTTCTACAGCTGGAACCGCACCGCCCTTTTGACCATCGCCAAGGCCCTGAAAACAGCCCGGCCGCAATTGATTCTCATCGCCGGCGGCCCCGATGCCACCGCCGACCCGCATGGACTGCTGGCCGACAACACGTTTGCGGCCGCTATCCGCGGCGAAGGGGAGATCACCTTTAGCGAGCTGGTCGACCAGATAGCAGAGCAAGGCGCGCTACAACCGATGGCCGGGCTTTCACTGCGCACCGAACAGGGGATTATCGACGGCCCCGACCGGCCACCCGCTGCACCGGAAGATCTCACTTCGCCCTGGCTGAGTGGAATTCTTGATCCGGCTGACGGCGTCCTCTGGGAAGTTGCCCGCGGTTGCCCCTTTGACTGCAGCTACTGTTTCGACAGTCTCGGCAGCCGCGCCGTCCGCAAATTCCCCATCGATCGCCTTGCCGCCGAGCTCGACCTGTTTTCCGGTGCTGGCGTCGCTCAGGCCTGGGCCATCGATTCGAGCTTCAACGTGCCGGCGCAACGTGGTCGGGAGCTCTTGTCATTGATTGCCGAACACGCTCCGGGACTGCACGTCCACCTTGAGTCCCGCATCGAGACCATCGACGACGCGACCATCAACCTGCTGGCCGATATCCCCTGCACCCTGCAGATCGGCTTGCAGTCGGTTCACCCGAAAGTCTTGCGCGCCGTGCGCCGGCCAGCCGACATCAGCCTTTATAACCAGGCACTGCCGGCTTTAAGTGCCGCCGGAGTCGCCTTCGGCCTCGATTTGATCTATGGGCTGCCGCATGACAATCTGGCCGGTTTTCGCACCAGCCTCGGCGTCGCCCTTGACTTTGCACCCAACCATGTCGATCTCTTCCCCCTCGCTGTCCTCCCCGGCACGCGCCTGTTCGACCAGAAAAACAACTTCGGCCTGGTGTCCCTGTCCACTCCGCCTTACACCTTGCTCTCGAGCCGCGACTGGAGCGTTGAGGAGATGGACCGCGCCGCCGAGATCGTGGCGGCCACCGATCTGTTCTACAATCAAGGACGAGCCGTCGGCCTGTTTGGCGCGCTGTTGCAGATCACCGAACTGGAGGCAGTACCGTTTCTCGAAGGGTTTGCCGACTGGTTGATGCAGGAGCAGGGGGTCTTCCGCTCCGTGTTGCTGGCCGTCGATCAGTGGCGATCAGAAGAGATCCTGCCGATGCAGGAGGGGTATATTCAATGGCTGCTGCTGCAACGCGACCGCAGTGACCTGCTGCAACCGGCCCTCGATCTGCTGCGTTACCACTTTCACTATGCAGAAACCTTACTTGGACCGGAGACCCTGCCCGCCATCGACGAGCCGCCGGCCAATGCCTGGACCCAACCCTGGCATCTGGCGCCGCAGGTGAAACTGATCCCCTTTGCCTACGAGGTGACCAACTTGCTGGAGATGGGGGAATTTGATCTGGAAGAGTTCGCCGATTTGTTCCGGCCAGTCGGCTCCGTCGCCCTGTTTCGGCGTCGCGGCGAGGAGGTCATTTGCGAATCACTGGAGGAGGATGCCCTCACCCTGCTGCGCAACTGCGACGGACACCGGACACCGGAGGCGATTTTTGCCGGCAGTGTCCCCCTCGAAGCCGGAGAGGAAATCCTGCAGTTCGCCATCGCCGAAGGATTGTTGTTGCCGGCGGCAGGTTGGGGCGAATCTACTTGAGCAGCAGATCCATGAACCCGCGATAGGTTTCGCGTTTGCGTTCGGACTGCTCATAAAGGGAGGAAGAGAACAATGCTGTGGCCGCGTGCTCGGCCATCATGGAAAAGAGGTGAAAGTCGATGGCCTCAAAACGTTCCTTTTGCACCAGCAACCGGTAGATAACGACCACGCCGATGACTTCCCCGTGGATAACCAGAGGAATCGCCGCCAGCGGCTGAAACGGGTCGTCGGAACCGGCGTTAACCGTCCCGCCGACAAAGAAATTCTCCTGCTCCTCAACCACATGACGAAAGATTTCATGCTCGGCAATGGGGAAATGATGCGGAAACTCCTCATCGCCAAACCCCTCCCCCATGGTGTATTCAAGCAGTTTGTCGTTGTTGCGCGGCCGCATCAACAGAGCAAACTTCTCGGCCCCGACAAAGTTGATGGTTATCTCTTTGATAATCTCCGTCACCTGGGCAAGATCAAGCACCGAATGCAGGCGCGATGACGCAATATACAAATTTGTCAGATTGTTATTGATCTCTTCCGTGCGCACAATCTGGTTGGCAAAGTCGAGATTCTCTTCCTCCAGTTCACGAATCCGCTGGCGCAGGCGATCACTTTCGACATCGAGACGCTGGTTCTGCGTCTGCAGGCGATCAATCTCGGCCGCATGCTCTTCCTGTGCTGCCGTCTGCTCCATCAGCGCCGACTGCCGGTTGAGCAGAGTCGGTTCAGTCGCCACCCCTTCCGGCTCATGGTGGACGATGTAGACCCCGAATCCGCTCGCATCCGCACTGGAACCGCGCACCACCTTGCCGAGAATCCGGGCCTGCTGCCCACCGGGAAGATCGAGGGTGATCTTCACCGTCTTCGCCATCGGCATCTCGACCGGGCTTTCGAGAAACAGCCCGGTGTGCGAGATATCCCGTGCCCAGACCGTCCCCGACCAGATATCACTCTCCAGATAGACCGGCAGACCGACCGCCTCGCGTGGGGCCTTGCGCGCCTTGATCCGGCCGAGTAAGCGCTGCACTTTTTCCGTCAACTCCGCCTTACTGACCGGTTTGGTGACATAGTCGTCGCAACCGGCGAGCAGGCAGCGCTCCACCTCTTCCCGGCGGCCGGCGGCGGTCACCATGATAATCGGCAGTGCCGACCAGCGATCGTCGGCGCGCAGACGCCGGCAGACCTCATCACCGTCGATCCCGCCCATATACAGATCGAGCAGCATCAGATCCGGGGTAATTTTACCGATACGCTCCAGCACTTCTTCGCCCGACTTGGCGGTAAACAGTTCGTAATCAAGGTCGGTGAGCAGCGATTTCTCAAGCTCAAGAAACAGTTCAACATCATCGACCAGAAGAATTTTAGGCATATTGTCAGTCCTTCGCAGAATATGCCCGAACCCTAACCGACCGGATTGAAAAAGTAAAGGACCTGTCAGTGACGCAACCCAAAGTTTCCGCTTTTAAGTTGTCGCCGCTTTGATCGTAACGAACAACTCTCCGGCAGTCGCATCGACGCTCACTCCCATCCCCTCGCCGACTTCACCTGCAATCAATGCCCGGCCGATTCGGGTCTCCAACTGGTGTTGCAGGTAACGCTTCAGCGGCCGCGCACCGTAGACCGGATCGTAGGCCTTCTCGGCGATAAAATCCCGCGCCGCTTCGGTCAACTCAAGACCGATATGCTGCTCGGCAAGTCGACCGCGCAGCTGCACGGTCAGCAGATCAATAATGCTCTTGATCTCGCTGCGCAACAGCGGCTTGAACAGCACGATATCATCCACCCGATTGAGAAATTCCGGCCGGAAACCGGCCTGCAGTTCCCGCATGACCTGAGCCCGGGCTGACGCGCTGATCTCGCCCTCGGCTGACACCCCATCGAGCAGATGCACTGAGCCGATGTTGCTGGTCATGATAATCACCGTATTCTTGAAATCGACCGTACGCCCCTGACTGTCGGTCACCCGGCCGTCATCGAGAATCTGCAACAGGACGTTGAACACGTCCGGATGCGCCTTTTCAATTTCGTCAAACAGAATCACCGAGAAGGGGCGCCGGCGCACCGCCTCCGTCAACTGTCCCCCCTCCTCGTAGCCGACATAGCCGGGCGGAGCGCCGATGAGCCGGCTGACCGCGTGACGCTCCATATACTCGGACATGTCGATCCGCACCAGATTCTCTTCTGAATCGAACAGCGCTTCGGCCAGAGTCCGGGCGAGCTCGGTCTTGCCGACCCCGGTCGGTCCGAGGAAGATAAACGAGCCGATCGGCCGCTTCGGATCCTTGATCCCGGCCCGGGCGCGGATCACTGCGTCGGCGACCAGTTGCACCGCTTCATCCTGGCCGACCACCCGCTGGTGCAGAATAGTATCGAGTTTGAGCAGCTTTTCACGCTCCCCTTCAACCAGACGCGCCACCGGGATGCCGGTCCAGCGGGCGACAATGCCGGCGATCTCCTCTTCGGAAACTTCTTCGCGCACCAGTCGCGACTCATCCTTTTCTTCGGCACCTTCAAGCTGCTTCAGCTCATTCTCCAGGAGTGGCAAGCGACCATGCTTGAGCTCGGCGGCGCGGTTGAGATCGTACTCGCGCTCAGCGATTTCGATCTGCTGCCGCATCTTTTCAATCTCTTCGCGCAGTCCCTGCAATCGCTTCAGCTTCCCTTTCTCCGCCTCCCACTGGACACGGAAGGTATCAGACTGGGTCTTAAGGTCAGCCAGCTCCTTGCGCAACACCTCCAGGCGCTGGCCGCTGGCACGGTCCTTCTCCTTCTTCAGCGCCGCTTCCTCAATCTCCAGCTGCATCACCCGCCGCGTCACCTCATCCAGCTCCTGCGGTAATGAGTCGATCTCGGTACGGATCTTGGCGCAGGCTTCATCGACCAGATCGATCGCTTTGTCGGGCAGAAAGCGGTCGGTAATGTAGCGATTGGAGAGGGTGGCAGCGGCGACCAGGGCGCTGTCGTGAATACGCACGCCATGGTGCACTTCGTAGCGTTCCTTAAGGCCGCGCAGGATGCTGATCGTATCCTCCACCGTCGGTTGTTCCACCAGCACCGGCTGAAAGCGCCGCTCTAAAGCGGCGTCCTTCTCGATATATTGACGATACTCGTCGAGGGTGGTTGCTCCGATGCAGTGCAGCTCGCCACGGGCCAGCATCGGTTTGAGCATGTTGCCGGCATCCATCGACCCTTCCGCCTTGCCGGCGCCGACGATGGTATGCAGCTCATCGATGAACAGCAGGATCCGCCCGTCACTCTCCTTGATCTCGTGCAACACCGCCTTGAGCCGCTCTTCGAACTCGCCGCGAAACTTGGCGCCGGCGATGAGCGACCCCATGTCGAGGGCAAAAACGGTTTTCTCCTTGAGGCCCTCGGGGACATCGCCACGGACGATGCGCTGTGCCAGCCCCTCGACAATGGCGGTCTTGCCAACCCCTGGTTCGCCGATGAGCACCGGGTTGTTTTTGGTCTTGCGCGACAGGATGCGGATCACCCGACGAATCTCGGCATCGCGGCCGATGACCGGGTCGAGCTTCCCCTTGCGCACTTCCTGCACCAGATCCCGACCGTACTTCTCCAACGCTTCGTAAGTTGACTCCGGATCCGCGCTGGTCACCCGCTGGTTGCCGCGGATCTCGGTCAACACCTTGAGAATCCGGTCCCGGTCAAGACGCTGCGCCTGCAGAACTCTGGCGGCAGCGGTGCCGCTTTCGGCACAGAGCGCCAGCAGCAGGTGCTCGACACTGACGTAAGAATCCTTGAGCCGCTTCGCCTCATCTTCGGCCTTGAGCAACAGACGGTTAAAGCGCGGTGTTACATAAATTTTGCCCGGTTCAATCCCCGGTCCGGAGACCCTCGGCTGCCGGTCGAGCTCGGCATTCAGTGCCGTGACCACCGTTTTCGGCACAACATCGAGCTTCTCCAGCAAGCGCGGCACCAGTCCCGCCTCCTGCTCAACCAAAGCCAACAGAAGGTGTTCTCCATCGACCTCGACGTGCCCACGCTTTTGTGCCAGAGCCTGTGCCTGCTGAACCGCTTCCTGGCTTTTTTGGGTCAATTTGTTGATATCCATGGGAGAATCCTTCTCTTTGGCTTAAGGAACACGACAAACACAAACAGTATAGCACCGGGCTCTTTTTTCGAAAAACTCCTCATAAAAGCCGGGACTTTCGCCCCGGCTTTGCAACGTCTGCTCAGTGCACAGTTTTAACTTCAATTTTTTTCGGTTTCGCCGCTTCGGCTTTGGCCAGACGCAGGGTCAGGACACCGTTCTTCAATTCCGCCTCGGTCCGATCCGGATCGATAGAATCCGGGAGACGGAACTGCCGGTAGTAACCGGCGACGGAGAACTCGGTTAACAGCGTACTGCCTGCCGCTTGCGACGGGGTCGCGCCGTCAAGGGTCAACACCCCCTGGTTGATATCGATATGCAGGTCGCTTTTGCTCAGGCCCGGCACATCGGCAATCAGGGTTAACCCTTCTTCGGTTTCAAAGATATCGATGGCCGGAGTCAGGTAGCGTTCATTGGCGCGGGTCTCTTCGCGGCTCAAGGCCTTGTCAGTGCTGACAGTCATATTTTTCTCAGTCATGATCTGTACTCCTTGTTTGTCAGGTGCGTTGTCAATCGTTGTCATGTCTTCAGCGGACGTTCACCGCGATGCGCTTTGGCTTGGCTGCCTCCGATTTCGGCATGACCACCCGCAAAACGCCATCCTTATATTCGGCGCTTACTTTTTCTGCCGCGATCTCCATCGGCAACTCGAGGCTGCGCAAAAAGGCACCGGCACCCCGCTCGTGGCGATGCCAGGTTTTCGCCTGGTTGCTGTCGATCTCGGCCCGCTCACCGGCTAGAGTCAAACTGTTGCCGACAACATTCATTTCCAGCTTGTCGGTATCGATCCCCGGCAGCAGCGCTTCAAGATAGTAGTTGTCGGCGTCCTCGCCAACATTCAGTCGCGGAAAACGCCGGGTTCCAACTCCGGGCAAAAAAGCCGCTTCCTCTTGCGGTCCCAGACCGGCGCCGCGAAACAGGTGATCCATCTCCCGACGGAGATGATCCATCTCTTTGATCAGGTTCCAGTTCAACATGATTGGTTCCTCCCTTTGCTGGTGTGAGTTAGTGGGCCCGGCCTGCGGCCCGTTGATGGTCTGACTATTTACAACCAGCGTGCCAACTGCGGTACAGCAGAAAAAAACCTTTGCTTACAAGCCTTTATCATTCGTGACAAATCGAACTTGTCAACTTGCGACGGCGCACTATCTGTCGCAAGTCACACTTGCGACGTCGCAAGAATAGAGAGTAACACGCTGCAACGCCGAGCGACAACAGCGGGGCGTGGATTCATCTGACGCGATTAGATTTTACTTAGAATAGCAGATTGTCAAGCCGATCGACCCGAGGAAACAACCGGGAACACTTGCCAGCAGCGGAATCGGGTTTAGACTTTACAAAAAAGATATAGCGACTCATTCTTTAAAGGAAAGGAACTCTTAACATGGCGAAGATTCTCGTTCTTTATTACAGCATGTACGGCCACATCGAAACTCTGGCACAGGCGGTGGTGGAAGGAACCAATGACGTTGCCGGCACCAAGACAACCCTCCGCCGCGTCCCGGAATTAATGTCGGAAGAGGCCGCGCGCAAGGCTGGCGCCAAGATTGATCAAGCCGCCCAGATCGCCACGGTGGACGAACTGCCGGACTACGATGCTATCATTTTCGGCACACCGACCCGCTTCGGCAACATGTGCGCCCAGATGCGTAACTTTCTCGACCAGACCGGCGGGCTGTGGTTCGGTGGCAAACTGGTCGGCAAGATCGGCAGTGTCTTCACCTCGACCGCCACCCAGCACGGTGGCCAGGAGACGACAATCACCTCGTTTCACAGCACGCTGCTGCATCACGGAATGATCGTTGTCGGCGTCCCTTATGCCTGCCAGGAACTGCTGAACATGACCGAGATCACCGGCGGCTCCCCTTATGGTGCCGGCACCCTCGCCGGCGGCGATGGCAAAAGGCAACCATCGGCGAACGAGTTGACTATTGCCCGCTTTCAGGGACGGCATGTTGCGCAACTGGCCAAGCGCCTGTTCGCGTAAGTGTCTCACCCCCCTTGCATCGTAATCGGACATAATTAATAACGCGCAAGGGGGGGATTTAATAAAATTGCCACCCCCAACCTCAGTTTTTTATTTTTCGACAGATTTACAAATCTGTCTCCTTGGACCATAATCCAAATTTGGTAGCGGACTATTGCCATGCTTTTGAATATTTTGTCGTGGCGCTCATTTCCCAACGTTGGGAGTCCATCTTTTCAAACACAGGATCACCATGAAAAAGCCTATTATTCTTGCCATTATCGGCCTGATTCTGGTCGCCGGCGTGCTCGCTGGCATCAAAACTCTGCAGATCCGGGCGATGATCGCTCAGGGGAAGCAGTTCGTCTTGCCGCCGGAAGTCGTCACCTCGTTTGCCGTGCAGTCCGGCGACTGGGAACGCTCGCTTCACGCCATCGGCTCGGTCGATGCTGTCCAGGGGGTGACGGTGACCGCCGAGCTGAGCGGCAAGGTGAAGACCATCGCCTTTGTTTCCGGCAGCCGGGTCGCCGCTGGCGACCTGCTGCTGCAACAGGATGCCGCGGTCGAGCAGGCTCAGCTGCGCTCGGCGCAAGCCGATGCCGAACTGGCGCAGGTCGATTTCGAACGGGCTACGGCGCTGATTGTCGACCAGGCCATCTCCCGCGCCGAGCACGATAACGCCAGAGCGAGGCTGACTGCGGCACAGGCCCAGGTTGACAACTTTCAGGCGCTGATTGCCCGCAAAACAATCCGGGCACCGTTTGCCGGTCGCCTTGGTATTCGTCAGGTTGATCTCGGTCAAGTGATTAACGATGGACAACCGATCGTCACCCTGCAGGCGCTTGACAACGTCTTCGTCAATTTCGCCCTGCCGCAACAGGACCTCTCCTTTCTGCAGCCGGGATTGGCGGTGCGGGTCACCACCGACGCTTTGCCGGGGCTGACCCTTACCGGCAGCATCACCGTCACCGACCCCGAGGTCGACCTCACCACCCGTAACATCCGGGTTCAGGCCCGGCTGGAGAACCCGGGCGAAAAGTTGCGTGCCGGCATGTTCGTCAACGTGCAGGTGGTGTTGCCGGAGACCGCCGCCGTGCTCACCATCCCGACCACCGCCGTACTCTACGCCCCCTATAGTGACTCCGTGTTTGTCATCGAGGAGCAGCCAGCAGAAAAGGACAAGCCGGCCGGACAGATCGTAAAGCAGAAGTTTGTCACCCTCGGTGAAAAGCGGGGTGACTTCGTCGTCGTCACCTCCGGGCTCACGGCCGGAGAAACCGTCGTCAGCACCGGGGTGTTCAAGCTGCGCAATGGTCAGGGGGTGGTGGTCGACAACAAACTCGCCCCCGAATTCAACCTTAACCCGAAACCGACTGAGGGCTAAAACATGGCCTTCACCGATACTTTCATCCGCCGTCCGGTTCTGGCTCTGGTCATCAGCCTGCTGATCATCATTGCCGGCGTGCAGGCGATCCGCACCCTCAACGTCCGTCAGTATCCGCGGAGCGACAACGCCGTCGTCACCGTCACCACCGTCTACGTCGGCGCCAGTGCCGAACTGGTGCGCGGTTTTATCACCACCCCACTGGAGCGGGTCGTCTCTGCGGCCGATGGCATTGACTATATCGAGTCGACCAGCGCCCAGGGTTTATCGACCATCAACGCTCGACTGAAGATCAACTACGACCCGATCAAGGCCCTGTCTGAAATCAGCTCCAAGGTTGATCAGGTGCGCGGCGATCTGCCGCCCGAGGCCGAAGTACCGGTCATCAACGTCGAGTCGGCTGACAGCCGCTTTGCTTCCGCCTACCTGAGTTTCACCTCTGATATCCTGAAGCAGAACCAGATCACCGACTACCTGGTGCGCGTCGTCCAACCGCGCCTGTCGGCGCTGGAAGGGGTCCAGCGCGCCGATATTCTTGGCGCCCGGACCTTCGCCATGCGCATCTGGCTCAAGCCCGACCGCATGGCCGCCTTCCATCTCACCCCGGCCCAGGTCTCCCAGGCATTAGCGGCCAACAACTTCCTTGCCGCCATCGGCAGCACCAAGGGGTCGCTGATTCAGGTCAACCTCACCGCCGATACCGACCTGCGCTCGGTGCAGGAGTTCAAGCGACTGGTGGTCAGCGACAGTGCCAACGGCATTGTCCGCCTTGAAGATATCGCCGAGGTGGTGCTCGGCGCCGAGAACTACGACGCCGAGGTGCGCTTCTCCGGGCAGACGGCGGTCTTCATGGGGATCTGGCCGCTACCCAACGCCAACGCCCTCGACGTCATCAAGCGGGCGCGGGTGGAGATGGACGCCATTTCCGCCCAGCTCCCCGAGGGGCTCTCCGGGCGCATCGCCTACGACGGCACTGCCTACATCGACAACGCCATCAAAGAAGTGGTCAAGACCTTGAGCGAAACGCTCCTGATCGTCGTGGTCATCATCTTCTTGTTCCTCGGCTCACTGCGCTCGGCGATTATTCCGGTCGTCGTCATCCCGATGTCGCTGATCGGCGCGGTCTTCTTGATGCAGACCTTCGGCTTCACCATTAACCTGCTCACCCTGCTGGCGATCGTGCTTTCGGTTGGTCTGGTGGTTGATGACGCCATCGTCGTCGTCGAGAACGTCGAGCGGCACATGAGCGAGGGGGAGTCGCCGTTTCAGGCGGCACTGCTCGGCGCCCGCGAGCTGATCAGCCCGCTGATCTCCATGACCATCACCCTGGCGGCGGTCTACGCCCCCATCGGTCTGCAGGGCGGCCTGACCGGGTCGCTGTTTCGCGAGTTCGCCTTCACCCTCGCCGGTGCCGTCGTCATCTCCGGCATCATCGCCCTGACCCTGTCGCCGATGATGTCATCAAAGCTGCTCAAGCCCGGCATGACCGAGCACGGCTTTGCCGGCAAGATCGAGCGCGACTTCAAAAAGCTGCGCGCCTTCTACGGCCGGCTGCTCGACGTTAGCCTCAACGCCCGGCCGGCGATCTACACGATCTGGATCGTGCTGGCGGCGCTGACCATTCCGATGTTCACCATGTCGGCCCGCGAGCTGGCGCCAACCGAAGACCAGGGGGTGATCTTCGGCATCCTCGATGCCGCCGCCAACGCCACCCTTGACCAGACCAGTCGCTCGGCGGCAGCGGTCAACGATGTCTTTATGAGTGTGCCGGAGACCCGCTTTGTTTTCCAGCTGACCATGCCCTCGTCCGGTTTCGGCGGCATGGTGGTCAATCCGTGGCAGGAGCGGGAGCGGACCATCTTCAAGATCCTGCCCGAGGTGCAACAGAAGCTGCACGGCATCCCCGGCATCCGCATGTTCGCCGTCACCCCGCCGGCACTACCGGGTGGCGGCCAGTTTCCGGTCGAATTCATCCTCGCCTCCACCGCTGAAACCTCCCAGATCCTCTCCTTCGCCCAGACGATTCAGCTGGCGGCGATGAAAAGCGGCATGTTCGCCTTCCCGCCAATCATCGATGTCAAGATCGACCAGCCACAGTCAGAACTGGTGATCGACCGCGACAAAGTGGCCGCTCTCGGCCTGAATCTGCGACAGGTCGGTGCCGACGTGGCCATCATGCTAGGCGGCAACTACGTCAACCGCTTCAGCATCGCCGGGCGCAGCTATAAGGTGATCCCGCAGGTGCAGCGCAGCGACCGGCTCAACCCCGAACAGCTCGGCAACCTCTACGTCAGCGGACCCAACGGCGAGCCGATCCCATTGAGCAGCATCGCCAGCATCCGCGAACATACGGTACCGCGCTCGCTGAACCGTTTCCAGCAGCTGAATGCGGTGAAAATAAGTGGCGTTGCCGTCCGTCCCCTGGACGAAGCGTTGCGCTTTCTTGAAACCGAAGCGGCGAAGATCCTCCCTCAGGGATATGTGCTCGACTACACCGGCGAGTCGCGCCAGCTGCGCACCGAGGGGAACAAGTTCATTCAGGCCTTCGTCCTGGCGGTGATCCTGATCTTTCTGGTCCTGGCCGCCCAGTTCAACAGCTTCCGCGACCCCTTCGTCATCCTCGCCGGCTCGGTACCGCTGGCGATGTTCGGCGCCCTGATCTTTACTTTTCTGAAAATCCCCGACCCCAGCGTCCCCTTCTGGACCGGCGGCTGGACCACGACCATGAACATCTACTCCCAGGTCGGGCTGGTGACCCTGGTCGGCCTGGTGTCGAAAAACGGTATCCTGATCGTCGAATTTGCCAACAAGTTGCAGCAAAAAGGGCACAGTAAACGACAAGCGATTCACGAAGCCGCCATGACCCGATTGCGCCCGATCCTGATGACCACCGGCGCCACCATCGCCGGCCACTTCCCCCTGACCCTGGTCACCGGCGCCGGCGCCGCCGCCCGGAACTCCATCGGTCTGGTTCTGGTCGGCGGCATGGCGGTCGGCACCCTGTTCACGCTGTTCACCATCCCGTCGATTTATATGCTGGTGGCCAAAGATCACTCCGGCGACCGGCAAACCGAAGACGCCACGGAAAGCACTCTGCCGTGACCAGATCTCGATGAAATGTCAGGCCAGGAGCAAAAACAGATGACACGGACCAACCGTTTGCCGACCAGAGCCGCCTGCCAGATCTGCGGCAGCGACAAACACAACGACCTGCACCGTGGCATTCTGGTGCGCCCGGTTGTCGCCGAACTGATCCGCGCCACCACCGGGCACTGGGACGAAAACGGCTGGATCTGCACCAAGGACCTGCAGGATTATCGACACAGCTATGTTCAGCAGTTGCTGAAAGAAGAGAAAGGCGAAATCAGCACCCTCGAACACGAGGTCATCGAGAGCCTGCAGCAACAGGAACTGCTGTCACGCAACCCCGATGTCGAACTCGACGCCAAGCTGACCTTTGGCCAGCGGATGTCAGACCGCTTTGCCGATCTGGCTGGCAGCTGGGGGTTCATCCTCACCTTCGCCGCGATCCTGGTGGTCTGGATCATCAGCAACACCATCCACCTGTTCCGGGCCCCCTTCGACCCCTACCCCTATATTCTGCTCAATCTGGTTCTGTCCTGCATCGCCGCCCTGCAGGCACCGATTATAATGATGAGTCAAGGGCGTCAGGAGAGCCGGGACCGGCTCCATGCCCAGCGCGACTATCAGGTGAACCTGAAAGCCGAACTGGAAATCCGCCATCTGCACCAGAAAATCGATCACCTGCTGTCGCATCAGTGGGAACGATTGATGGAAATCCAGGAAATCCAGATAGAATTGATCAATGAGGTCAAACGCAGGGGGTAATAAGGGGTGAGGGGTGAGGGGTGAGGGGTGAGGGGTGAGACTAAGCTCTCGCATTCTGAATAGTGCGGCAAAAAGGCCATGTTTCGAGGGCCTTTTTGCACTTATTCCGGCACGTCGCCGCGAGGATCACGCGGCAAATCAAATTTTTTCATGTAGCGGTACAAGGTGGCGCGATGCACGCCAAGCAGCCGGGCCGCGGCGGCAAGGTTGCCATCGGTCCGCTGCAAGGCGGTTCGCATCGCCTCTGCCGTCAGATGGCGCGGACGGGTGGACGGACGCCGGGAGACGGCATGGGCGCTGACGTCGACCACTGACGGCTGGCCGCCGCCACCAGCCCAGGGTGGAACAACCGGTTCTACATTGGCCCGCACGCCACCCCGTACCCCCCAGTCGCCGGGACTGAAATCCTGACGTTCATGAACCCATTCGGCAAAAGCCCGGGCGCCGATGACCTCCGCCTGGGTCTCAATAAACACCCGCTCCAGCACGTTGCGCAGTTCACGGATGTTACCCGGCCACAGGTAGGAGGCAAGCAGCGTCATCGCCTCGGGGGTCAGGCGCCGGATCGGGCGCTGATACTGGCGACGAAACTGGCCGAGAAAATGCTCGACCAAAAGGGGCAGATCATCCAGCCGCTGGCGCAAAGGCGGAAGATGAATCCGCAACACGGCAATGCGGTGATACAGATCGCTGCGGAACTGCCCCTGTCCCACCGCCGATTCCAACGGCACATTGGTGGCGCCGACCACCCGGACATTGATGTGGGTTTCCCGTTCGGCACCGACCCGCTCGACCAGACCGGTCTCCAGCACCCGCAACAGCTTGGACTGGGCGCGGCGGGGCATATCGCCGATTTCATCGAGAAAGATGGTGCCGCCCTGAGCCCGTTCAAAGCGGCCGCGATGCTCACGGTGGGCACCGGTGAACGCCCCTTTTTCGTGGCCGAACAGCTCCGATTCAAGCAGTTCAGGCGAGATCGCCGAACAGTTCACCGCCACGAAAGGCTTGCCCCGGCGCGGCCCGCCCCGATGCAGGGCACGGGCCACAAGTTCTTTACCGGTGCCGGTTTCACCGGTCACCAGAACCGCCGCATCAGAAGCGCTGTAAAGACCGATTTTGCGGTAAACCTCCCGCATCCCCGGACTGCTGCCGACCAGTCCGCCGACCACCTCCGCAACCGGCGCCAACTCACCGACCGCCGACGGCCGCAAGCGGATCTGCACCAACGGCTCACGGTAGTCATCACCCAGACCACCGGGAATGATATCGGCCAGATAAGTCGCGCCGGCCTCCGGCAGACGCAGAGGGACACCACTGAGCATCCGCTCACGCACCTGCGCCTCATCGACCAGTTCGTGCAGCGGCGGTGCCGCCTGGGCGAGCAGACGCCGTAAATCGCGACCCAGGACCGACGCCGGCGTCAAGCCCAGGCGCTCCGCCAGGGTCGGGGAGATCTGCCGCACCAGCCAGCGCCCGTCAATCTGGCGGGCCACAACCAGATCGGGCGCCAACGTCAGCATGGATGGCACGTTCGGTTCTGTCACAACAAACTCCTCAGCAAAATCGGCTGCAACTCTTTACTGGCAACCAGTTGCGCTATAGAACCCAATGTAACTGCTTGTTGCAACCGTCGCAAGATGTCTCAGCAATAAACTTACCTGACTTCCCTGTTGACAGGGGAGCAAAAACCCCTATGATTCCCCGAGTATCTTTTAAAGGAACCGATCTTTCTTCCATGTCAGCCTCCGGGGGATTCATGAAAAAAATTATTATTATTGCACTTCTACTGGTTGCTACTGTCGTTGGCAGCTCCATCTGGATTGGCACCACCATCGAAGAACGCTTCACGCCTTTTCTGCAACAGGCCGCCGCGCTTGGCCAGTTCCAGATTGAGATCGATTCCTACGAGCGCGGTTTTTTTCGCTCACGCGCACAAACCAGTCTCTTCATCCCAAGTGTGACCGGCACACCGGAGCGCATTACACTCCAACATACGCTCTGGCATGGCCCCTTCCCTTTTGGAATCGACAGTCTGGGCAACTGGCATCTGCAGCCGTGCGCAACGGTCATCGAAACCCGTCTGACCGACAGCAACAGCAATGAGGGGATGATCGGCCAATTTCTTCAATTGCTCCCTGAGCTAAGCAATCTGCATGAAATTACCAACATCGATTTTTCCGGAAACGGACAGGTTCTGGTGACCCTGCCCGCCTTCAATCGCGACTTTGTCCGCGACGAGATCAAAACCACTGTCGAATGGGGCGGCCTGACCGGTGAACAGACCTTTGACTCCACCTTGAGCAACATCAGCGGCCGTTTCGACCTGCCGGGCCTGCGCATTATTAAGCCACAGTTTATCCTTGAATTCGGTAAAATTGACACCAACTTTCGCCTCAATCTGGCCGAAAACGGCATCCTGCTCGGTCAGGTCAACTTGAATGCTGAAAGCATCACCGGTGGCGACCGGGGTCCAACCCCCGCCTTTGTCCTCAAGGGCTTCCAGTTCCACAATCTGGCGCTTCAGGAATCCGATACCATCAACTACTCCACCGAAATGGTCGCCGACACCCTGCTTGCCGCCGGCAATCAGGTCGGCCCTCTCGGCTACAAAATCGACTTTAACCACCTCGATGCGGCGACTATCGTCAAGGTGCAGCAACAGTTGCAGGCCCTGCAGTTTGACATGGTCGACTCCCCGGCCGACGAGACTGGCGCTCGCATCCTCAATATTTATCTCGAAGCCCTGCCGGCGCTGCTGCAAAAGTCTCCGGAAATCAGTCTGAACTACCTGCGGATCCAGAGCCCCGATGGCGAACTCTGGGGAAAAGGGGTTGTGGCCTTCGACGGCGCTGATAAGCCGCCGATCAGAGACCTTGACTCTTTTGCCGGCGTCGTCACCGGTAAGAGCGAATTCCAGATTTCGGCCAGCCTGTTACAGTCGGTCCTGCGTAAATTCCTGACGCCAAACTTTATGATGATGCGTGAAACCGGTCAAATGGGTGAGATTGACGATGCCACGTTCGCCTCCAGCCTCGACCAAGCCATTTCGGGCCAGATTGCCAACCTGGTGACTCAGGGACTGCTGACGGAAGACGGCAGCAATTATCGTCTCGAATTCAATTACCAGAACCGGCAGTCCACTTTGAATGGCAAACCGTTCCCTCTTTTCTGAATAAGACCCTCAGCCCAAACACAACAGCCCCCGGACAGATAACTGTCCGGGGGCTGTTGTGTGCTGACAACTACGTTTTACGTGAATCACTAGATCCAGATCCAGAGTGAGGAGTGAGGAGTGAGGCTGATCAAAAGCCCCCAGATGCAAGGCGGACGCAGATTAAGGAGTGAAGCGTAGCGATAGCTACGTTGCAGCGACGAAATCAAGGACAACGCCGCAGATGGTCGTTATCAGACGATGCTATGCAAAGATTTCTGTTTATATAGTAGACAAACGAAACTTGTGAGGCTGATCAAAAGCCCCCAGATGCAAGGCGGACGCAGATTAAGGAGTGAAGCGTAGCGATAGCTACGTTGCAGCGACGAAATCAAGGACAACGCCGCAGATGGGGGCTTTTCATCAGCCGAACAAAAAAACGGCGCGCAAGGTGGAGGGTACCCTACGCGCCAAAAAAAGGAGGTGTGAAGAAGTGTCTTGTTCGACTGCTTGCTTCGGTTAGCAATCTACAGCGACCCGGTTCTTTACACCACGTGGCGTCCCGTAAAAAAATGAGTCCGTAAGTACGCTTTCCATCTGCTCAGATGCACAGGCCGTAAAAAATCCGTCCGCTGCTCCACCTTTCATCCTGAACCGCATCAATTACATTTACGCCGATCATATCTGACGTATTATGGCTTGTTTTTAATCGGAGAATTGCCTAACATGGCCATTTAGCAGCATACACCTGACAATTTTTGTAAGGACGAGTGGCCAAATATTTTTATGGTGGAATCCGACCAAAAACTATTGCTGACCCTGCAGCGCCGCAATGACGAACTTTCGACCCTGGTCGAAATCGGCAAAGCGCTCGCGTCGCAACTCGGATTGGCCGACGTACTCAACGTCATTATGGAGAAGGTCAGCCTGCTGCTGCGATCCGATACCTGGTCGCTGCTACTGACCGATGAGTTAACCGGTGAGTTGACGTTTGAAATCGCCGTCTCTCCCGCCGGCACCGATCTGAAAGGGTTGCGCCTGAAAAAGGGCGAAGGGGTTGCCGGACATGTGGCAGAGACCGGCAAACCGTTGCTGATCGGCGACGTCAGCAAAAGTCCTTTTTTTTCACCACAGATCGACCGGATGGTGGCACAAAAGACCCAAGCCATCATCTGCGTACCGCTTAAAAGTAAAAATCGGGTCCTCGGTGTTATCGAACTGATTAGTACGGAGAGCAAAGAAGCCTTCACCGCTGATGATCTGCCGATTCTGACCACCATCGCCGATTACGTTGCCATTGCCATCGAAAACGCCCGTTATTACGACCGGATCAATCAACTGATTATTACCGACGATCTCACCGGACTGTTCAACTCACGTCATTTTAATGAAATCATTGTCTATGAAACCGAGCGTGCCCTGCGCTACGACAACGATCTGTCCCTGGTCTTTTTCGATCTCGACCGGTTCAAGGTCATCAACGATACCCACGGCCATCTGGTCGGAAGTCGCATTTTGAGTGAAGTCGGTGGGCTGGTCCTGCGACATTCGCGCAAGGTTAACCATGCCGCCCGTTATGGCGGGGACGAGTTTGTTATTCTGCTGC
>Ga0209231_1000584_pt1 | contig 19136 bp, 13 predicted proteins | sample Deesub45470m_DNA_FD_188086 | JGI IMG/M metagenome (GOLD analysis project Ga0209231, IMG submission 188086) | Deep subsurface microbial communities from North Pacific Ocean - 450_OLKR46/470m Metagenome (SPAdes) (version 2) | ecosystem: Environmental > Terrestrial > Deep subsurface > Unclassified ... | reverse complement strand
ACAAGGCTTTATTGCAAAAGGCTTAAGTCAACATCCTTTGTATGAGTTAGCGAAGTAAAGTTTTTTGGGGAGTCGCCAAGTTGGTTAAGGCACAGGGTTTTGATCCCTGCATGCGAAGGTTCGAATCCTTCCTCCTCAGCCAGATTAAATTAGTCAAAAGCGTGTAGATTCATTAGATTTACACGCTTTTCAATTTCATAAGGATGCATGTGGCAGCGAATAGCAACATGATGGTATTTACAGGGAATGCGAACCCAGTTTTAGCCGAAGAGGTTGCTCAAAATCTTGGTATTGAACTAGGTCGCGCAGATGTAGGTCGATTTTCAGATGGCGAGATTATGCTGGAAATCCTTGAAAATGTACGCGGTCGTGATGTATTCGTGTTGCAATCAACCAGCCACCCAAATAATGACACCTTAATGGAAGTCATGGTCATGGTTGATGCGTTGCGCCGCTCATCTGCTGGTCGCATTACCGCAGCAATTCCTTATTTAGGTTATTCAAGACAAGATCGTCGCCCACGCTCAGCACGCGTAGCGATTACGGCAAAAGTAGTGGCTAATATGCTAACTAGTGTTGGTGTCAATCGTTTGCTAACAATGGATTTGCATTCAGACCAAATTCAAGGGTTCTTTGATATTCCAGTCGATAATATTTATGCAACATCGATCTTGTTAGATGATTTAAAAAAGCATTCGCATAAAGATTTAGTGGTTGTTTCACCTGATATTGGCGGCGTAGTGCGTGCACGTGCGGCAGCTAAACAATTAGGCGCAGACTTGGCGATTATTGATAAACGCCGTCCTAAACCAAATGTGGCTAAAGTCATGAATATTATTGGTGAAGTGGCTGGTCGTACTTGTGTGATTATGGATGACATGGTCGATACAGCGAACACGCTATGCGAAGCAGCGGCAGCGCTAAAAGAACAAGGTGCCGTGAAAGTATTAGCGTATGCAACGCATCCTGTGTTGTCGGGTTCAGCTGCGCAACGTGTTGCGGATTCTGAATTGGATGAGTTAGTAGTGACAAACACCATTCCATTAAATGAAGCATCAAAAAATTGTAAGAAAATTCGTCAGCTTAGCGCTGCCGTATTGTTAGCGGAAACTATTCGCAGAATTAGTAAAGAAGACTCTGTTTCTTCTTTATTTATGGAGTAATCAGTATCGTTTTCCTGTTATCTGGTCGCGGATAACAGATTTTTAAGTAGTAAATTGAGGAGCAATACAATGAGTATTAATATTAAAGCAACCAAACGTGACGTAAAAGGTACGAGTGCGAGCCGCCGCCTACGTCGCGCTGGCAGTGTGCCAGGTGTAATTTACGGTGGTGAGAGCCCAGCTATCCCATTATTATTTGATCACAAAGCACTATTCATGGAGTTTCGTCATGAAGCTTTCCATGCATCTATCTTAAACCTAGAAATTGATGGTAAAAAAGAAGATGTGTTATTGCGTGATTATCAATTACATCCAGTACGCAACACGATTCAACACGTTGATTTCCAACGCGTTTCTGCAACTGAAACTATTCACGTTAAAGTGCCGTTCCACTTTATTAATGGTGAGACTTGTCCTGGTGTTAAAACTGGCGGTGGTAATGTTGGTCACATCTTGAACGAGGCTGAAGTAAGCTGTTTAGCTAAAAACTTGCCAGAGTTTATTGAAGTAGACTTAGGCGCGCTAGAAGTGGGTGAGTCAATTCACTTGTCTCAAATCAAATTGCCTCAAGGCGTTGAGTTTGTACAGCTAGCACATGGTGCAGATACTGCAGTAAGCTCAATTAACAAACCACGTGGCGCTTCTGTTGAAGCTGACACTGATGGTGCAGTAGAAGCACCAGTAACATTGGTAGATGGCGAAACAGCTGAGGGTGATACACCTGCGGATGACGCTGAGTAAGTAATAGTAGTAAAATGACGCGTGCTCTAGTAATAGAGTGCGCGTTTTTTATTTGTACCGTCCATCATTAATGACTGATACCATGAAAGCAGCAATTAAATTATTTGTAGGCTTAGGCAATCCAGGTGACAAATATATTGCCACCCGCCATAACGCTGGCTTTTGGTGGATTGATTTAATTGCCGCGCAAACCAATAGCACCTTATCAGTTGATTCTAAAATGTTTGGCATTGTAGCTAAACTGCATGGCGACAAATGGTTACTCAAACCAACCACTTTTATGAACGCCAGTGGCAAATCGGTTGCCGCTCTCGCTAATTATTACAAAATAACACCTGAAGAAATTTTAGTCATTCATGATGAGCTTGATTTACCTACAGGGCAAAGCAAATTAAAGTTTGGCGGTAGTCATGGCGGACATAATGGCTTGCGTGATATTCATGCAGCGCTTGATACACCCAACTACTGGCGCCTACGGATAGGCATTGGTCATCCAGGTCAAAAAAATGAAGTGGTTAATTACGTGCTAAAAGCGCCAAATAAAGACGAACAAAAAGCGATTGATGACAGTATTGATGACAGCAGTAAAGTGCTCAACTACTTGCTAGATGGCGACTTTGAACAAGCGATGTTAAAGCTGCATACCAAAAACAAAGCTTAATTGTTGTTCGTATTCACATACGCTTCGAATGCAAGCGGTGATAATGATTTAGAGAAATAATAGCCTTGCCCATAATCACACCCTGCTTGTAAAAGAATATCTTGCTGCACTTTGTTTTCTATACCCTCAGCAATCACCAGCATTCCTAAATTATGCGCCATATCAATAATCGTGCGACATAACACGCGGTTATCCAAAGTAGTTTCTAAATTGGCAACAAAAGATTTATCTATCTTTAGATAATCGATATCAAACTTTTGCAAATAAGCCAGAGAGGAATAGCCTGTCCCAAAATCATCCAAAGCAACTTGGATTCCATTTTGTTTAAATGCTTCTAATCTCGCTTTTACCTCTCCAGTTGCATCCAATAATAACCCTTCTGTAATTTCTATTACTATTGCATGCTTTAATTGTGGGTCATCAGCAAGCATCTGAATCCAGTCAGCCTGCCCTAGCTGCCTGTCATAAAATTGCACAGGGGATTTATTAACGCTTATTTGAAATTGTTCATTAATGTGCTGTCGCCATATTACAGATTGCTTAATTGCCTCTTTCAACACCCATCCGCCAATTTCATTAATGAGTTTAGTACTTTCCGCAATTGGGATGAACTCTGCCGGACTGATCAAGCCTTTCTCAGGATGGCACCATCTTAACAACGCTTCAGCCTTATAAATATGCCCAGTCTTAAGTTCTACTATTGGTTGATATTCCACAAACAGTTCACTTTTACTTAGCGCTAGACGCAAATCATTGGTCAGTTGCATTCGTTTAGTGACTTTTTCTTGCATTTCTGAGGTGAAATAAGTAATGCAATTACCACCTTTACTAATCGATGCATACATGGCTTGATCTGTATTTCTGACTAAATCATTCAGTGAATTTGCATCATCAGGAAAAACAGCAATACCGATACTGCAAGAAATAAAGACTTGGCTATCACCTAACAAAAATGGCTCTGACATGACGCTGAGTAGCTTTTGTGCGACATCATCTAAATGACTTAACTCACTTCCATCAATATCTGGAATCAATATGGCAAACTCATCGCCACTATTCCTTGCCACATCCTCATATCGATAAACACTACTCACCAGTTTTTTTGCAACTTGTTGCAACAATTGATCACCTTGCTCAGGACCAAAAGTATCGTTAACCGCACTAAAATCATCCAAATCTAAACAAATCAGCGCAACCTTTGTCCCTTTCCATTTGGCTTTTTCTATTGCCTGCTCTAACCTTGAATGTAGCATTCGTCTATTCGGCAAATCGGTTAATGCATCAAAATTAATATGCTGCCAAACCATTTCTTCAGATTCTTTTAACTGAGATAAATCAGCATGCGTGCCGACGATTCTCAACGGCTGACCTTTACTGTTCTTGCTAACGACCATGCATCTTGATAGCACCCATTTCCATGCGCCATTTTTACATTTAATTCGACACTCAAACGGTTGTTCTACGCCGCCGCGAAAAACCCGTTTATACGCTTCTAAAACGGTCCCGCGATCATCAGGATGCACCAGTTTACGCCACTCTTCAATCTCCTCATCCAAACAATCTTCCGCATATCCAAACATGCGTTTCCAATTTTTGGAATAACTTAATTTTTTATTTTCTACATCCCAATCCCATACACCATCGCCCGCGCCTTCCACCGCAAAGCGCCAACGCTCATCACTAAATCTAAGTCGTTTATTAATGCGCTTTAAAGAATCTAATGTGCGCAACCTTGATATAACTAAATATAAACCAGCCGTTAAGGCAAAACTGGCTAATAAACCTAACAAACCAATAATCGTTGAATGTTTATAATTCAACGTCTGTTCAAATAAAGGCAAAGACTCTGCTCGTAATATCCATTTTTTGCCATGTAAAGCAATCTGCTTTTCCATACTAAAAATTGATAATTCGCTGCTATCAGATTCATTTTGATACAACAATCTAAACGGCGCTTGTGATCCATCGTATAAAGCATATCGAATGCTAGGATTATTCGTTATTCCGAGCGTGTTATTAAAAACAACGTCTAAATTGAAGTTCAAAAACACCCAGCCATCAACTGAAGCATTAAGCTCACCATCTACTATTTTTGTCTGTTTACCCACATATTGATAAACGGGTAATAACATTGAGAAGCAATCACACTCAGACGCATCTGCAGAGCTAGTTTTAATACGATTTGAAATGAGCGTTTCATCGAACAATGCTGCCGATTGCATGTCCGCTTTATGACGTGCGTTTAGAAAAGCATCAGCTAATGGATATTGCAGTGCGGATGTCTCATGTTTAATCAGGTAAATGATTGGCGCATAAACACGTTGCGGTTGTGTTTTTAAATCATCAAGGAGCGGGATTAATCTTGAATCCAAAGTGTTATAAGTCTCTGGATATTGAAGGTTGATATACTTCGCAAAACCAATCTGGTATAGCCCGGATGAGAATTTTGAGTGAATCAATTCTGCACCAAAACTATTAAACTCATCTTGGCTGACAAACTCAGATGAATCAAACAGTTTTCTAATCGAATATAAAGATTGTTCAAACAACGTTAATTGATTCATCAACTGATTGGCAGTTTGGTCAAACTGTTGAATAAAAACGTTGCTCTTTTCGCTGTGTTCTAATGCTCGCTCGTTGCGCCAAGCCCAATAGGTTGCAAGTAAAGCCACGGCAAGCAAAATCCATGGTAGCCACTGATACCAATAGATTGCACGCCTTTCTGTTCTTTTTTGTTGTTTCATTATTGGCAGTCGCAACACTTAACGCTTGCAGTATACACCTCTGAAAAAAATATGTTAGCCATGGCTAACTACCTAATATACATTAAGTTTCTTTATGCAAATACAATAATAGGGTTAGAATACTGGGTTAATTTAAATCAAACCAGTCGCTCAACAGCGGAACACCAAAGGCAAAAGTTTATATGCAATGTGGAATCGTCGGCCTACCTAATGTAGGCAAATCAACCTTATTTAACGCCATTACCAAAGCAGGTATTGCGGCAGAAAACTACCCTTTTTGCACCATTGAACCAAACGTCGGCATAGTTGAAGTGCCAGACGCACGCTTGCAACCGTTAATCGACATTGTCAGCCCAGTGCGCACCCAACCTGCCACGGTAGAAATGGTTGATATCGCAGGCATTGTAGAAGGTGCATCAAAAGGCGAAGGCTTAGGCAACAAGTTTTTAGCGAATATCCGCGAAACTGACGCTATCGCGCATGTTGTCCGCTGCTTTGACGACGGCAATGTTATCCACGTTGCAGGCAAGGTCGACCCACTATCGGATATCGAAGTCATTAATACCGAACTCGCCTTAGCCGATATGGAAACTGTTGAAAAAACCATGCAACGCGAAGGTAAAAAAGCCAAATCAGGTGATAAAGATGCCATCGCTCTCATCGCACTTTGCGAAAAAATTCAAGCGCACTTAGACAACGGCGCGCCAGTTCGCACAATGGGCTTAGATGCAGAGCAACTGCAATTAATCAGACCACTGTGCTTAATTACAGTAAAACCAGTGCTGTATATCGCCAATGTCGATGAAGCAGGTTTTGAAAATAATCCTTACTTAGACAAAGTGATGGCATTAGGTAAAACAGAAAGCGCGCCTGTTGTTTGTATCTGCGCCAAAATCGAAGCGGAAATTTCAGAGCTTGATGATGAAGACAAAGCTGAATTTTTAAAAGAACTTGGTCAAGAAGAACCAGGCCTAAACCGCGTCATTCGCGCAGCCTACGATTTGCTAGGTTTGCAAACTTACTTTACCGCTGGCGTGCAAGAAGTGCGCGCTTGGACGATTAAAAAAGGCAACACCGCACCACAAGCTGCTGGCGTTATTCACACCGACTTTGAACGTGGTTTTATCCGTGCTGAAGTCATCGCCTATGATGACTATGTGAAAAACAAAGGTGAAAAAGGCGCGCAAGAAGCAGGCAAAATGCGCCTAGAAGGTAAAGAGTATGTGATGCATGATGGCGATGTAGTACATTTCCGCTTCAATGTCTAAGTTGCGTGAGCTTGAGTTTTTAGCCTCAAATAGATTTCATTTTTAATAAAACCGTCATTGCGAGAGCGTAAGCGCGTGGCAATCTAGTTTTTACAGTTATTTTAAGTGTTTTGCTTTGACAACTCGCCCCCAAAACACTAAAATTGCGGGCTTGCTAAAATGATGGCAAAACACAAAGAATTTACAGTTTCACGGTGATGTAGCTCAGCTGGTTAGAGCACAGGATTCATAATCCTGGGGTCGAGGGTTCAAGTCCCTCTTTCACCACCAACTTGATGTTTCACAAAGTATCGTGACGTCTCTAAAAGCCCCTTAGCTATTAGCTTTGGGGCTTTTTTTTGTCTCATACCGCCTCATAAAATACATTTAGATCTCTGAATTAACTGGGGTAATATAAAGGGTAACCAACCAACACTATTTGGAGTTACCCCATAATGACACTTACAAATACTAGAATACGCAATGCTAAGCCTGATGATAGAGTCTACAAACTTTATGACACTGCAGGTTTATTTATTCAAATTACACCAATTGGAAGTAAACGATGGCGCTTTAAATATCGTTTCAATGAAAAAGAAAACCTACTTTCTTTAGGTCTCTACCCAGAAGTATCACTAGCTGATGCCAGACAAAGACGTGATGAGGCTAGAAAAATGCTCGCACAAGTTCCACCACTTGACCCGAGCTCTGTACGTAAAGCAAAAAAAGCTTCAAGAAAGACTAGTGCTGGTAATAGTTTTGAAGTTATTGCTCGCGAATGGATTGCATCACATATGAAAAACAAAGCTGAAAGTCATAAAAACAAAGTACTTCGACGCTTTGAGCTCTACCTGTTCCCATGGATAGGTTCTAACCCAATTGCTAATATTACTGCGCCTGAACTTCTTGAAGCATTAAGAAGGATCGAAAAACGTGGAATTTTAGAAACAGCTCACCGCACCCTGCAAACATCTGGGCAAGTATTTAGATATGCTGTTCAAACTGGAAGAGCATTACGTGATATAACTTCTGACCTTAAAGGTGCTCTCCCACCCACAAAAACCACTCATATGGCTTCATTAACAGAGCCTAAGGATGTCGCAGAACTACTTCGTGCAATAGATATCTTTAATGGCACAATAACAGTACATTCTGCACTTCGCTTAGCTCCTCTTGTGTTTGTACGTCCTGTTGAGCTACGTATGGCTAAATGGGGGGACATTAATTTAGAAACTGGAGAATGGCGATACTTGGTAAGCAAAACAAATACAGATCATCTTGTCCCTTTACCAAAACAAGCAGTAGCAATATTAAGAGAAATTTATCCAGTATCTGGGCATGGTGAATATGTATTCCAAAATGGACACTCACCAAGAAGACCCATGAGCGAGGCGGCCATTAACGCTGCTTTAAAACGCATGGGCTTTGACACTAAAACACAAATTACTGGCCATGGCTTTCGAGCCATGGCACGTACTATTTTGCATGAGAGGTTAAATATAGACCCTCACATCATAGAGCATCAACTTGCGCATAAAGTGCCAGATACGCTTGGTGCCGCCTATAACCGAACAAAATTCATTGAGCAACGTAAAGCTATGATGCAGAAATGGGCTGATTATTTAGATGAGCTAAAAGTGGAAAGGAAAAAAGTTTTTATTAAAAAGAGACCTTTAAGCATTCGATGAAAGTCATTTAATTACATCACGTCTATATCTTTCCTAGCAATTCTTATTGTTTAGCGGCAGAAAATTAAGAATGCCATACATATATCTAACAGAAATTTTAATCAATATTCTCGAGTTCTTGCAAACGTAACTAATTGCAATATTTGCGCCAGCACTTAGAATTTATGTAAAATAACAAAAATATTTTTATATCCATAATTATATGATTCTAAACACTAAATCAATATTTACAATACATTAACTTCTGATAAATATTAAATTTTTTTCACTAAATTCCTAACTTTTTAAAATCCCGCCGTATATCTCCATTAAGCAACAGCATTTGTTGTGCATACAACCCAATGGAGAACTATATGATGTCAAAAAATTATAATGTTTTCGGTGTGATGCCTAGTTCAGGTTACATTCGAGAAAAAGTATTACTTCAAATAATCCCGTTTTCGAAAGCCACTTTGTGGCGCAAAGTTAAATCAGGGCAGTTCCCAAAGCAAATTAAACTTTCCGTTCGCGTGTCTGGATGGAGAACTGAAGATGTTAAAGCTTGGATGGAAGCAAGAAATACTGAAACTTTGCCTCACCCGAAAATCCAAAAGCGGCCAATTACCCCAATGCACTTAAGAACCGCAGTAAAAAATGACTAAAAAATTTAACCCTAGTAATTTAGTTGAGCGTGTTGTTGCCTACCCTGACAAGGTCAGAGTTTGGTTTAAGGAAAAACTCGAAGTATGGGAACTAGATACAATCGATAGTCTTTGCGCACATTTAAGGAATAGCAGCTCATACCCCACTGATAAAAATCATGAATGGATGAAACTTTATGGATATTTATTTAATTTAGATATAGCACAACCATCTGACGATCTTTTTAGATTTTTAATGAAAAGGTTTGATACAAATGAAGATTATTTAATCAACAGCGTCGAATTTGCGCTAGATTTTATTACAACTACTCAACGCGGTGCAGATCAATTACACGATTACTATTGGGCACGATGCCAGAAAAAATACCATCGAGAGGAACAAGGCGTAAGAGATTACAAGGGAACGTCTTATATGGGCCCTAGGAACTCTGAATTTTCTATTTATTCAGATTTAATGAGCAGACATTGGGGAGATGCTTATTGTTGCCATATTGAATGTCGATTTCAATCGCAGCGTAAGGTACGTAGTAAAAAATTAGGCATTTACACGTTTCAAGATTTATTGGAGTTTAATGATTTTAAATTCTGGGAAAAGACTTTAGTCTTATTGGAGTTGGATGCAGAAAAAATAGGGAAAAAAATTAATGGTATTCATTTAAATAACAGATCGCGTGTTAAATGTTACGGGCCTGTAAAATGGAATGTTGATAGTAGAACAGGAGGTTTGTTATTACGCGCATTTCGTTACGAATTTAATCCTTACGATAAAAAACTCCAGTTTTACGAGGAATTGATGAACTTCTTAAAATTTTCAAAAAAATGGGAGATAAAGTTAAAACTTGAAAACATAACAAAAAAGGTGGAAGTGACTGAATTAATAAGATCTATGAGGCGACCAGAAGTATTGGCGCGTTACAATCCCTTATAACCATGCTGCAAAGTTTCATAGTTCACTCATATTTAATTGAACTTATTAAGCTTAAATCTATTATTACTGCTCTACGTATCTAAATTTGGATTGGAATATTACGTTTTAATATTAATATCTAAATAAAATAGACTGAAAATTGGATTTGAAAACTAACATAAGGTTAGTCTTACATTAGCAACGTAAAAAAGAAAACCAGCTAGTATCTTGGCGACCTAAAAGTACGTTAGAGCCTGCATTAATGTCGTGTACGGCACTTCTACGTGAGCTTGTAGAGCTAGTTTTACGTGTTGAGAAAGGTTAGTACAAAGTCTACATTTTCCAATGGATTAATTTAATTATTTAAATTAAGCTAAACCATCCACATGACGTCCCTGAAGCCTGTTCAAGATTGAAAACAAAATATGCCTCTATACCTAAACAATGCTGGAAAGCTAACTGAAATATCACTTAACAAAGCAGTCGAAAAAAACAATGTACAAAGTCTAACTGAAGACAATATTGTAGAAATCTTAGGCATTACATTATTAGATACAAACTACCGAATACCTTATAGCAAATGTATTGTTACGTTTGGTATTGATGTAGCAGGTGAGCCAGTAATGATTAAATTCAAAAACGACAAACAAGATAACTCGATCAACCAATGTATTACAGCGCTTAAGTGGTTTAAATCTCAACGGCCAGCTTATTTTGAGAATCTAGTGCTAAATAGTACGGCATGTGAGTTTTTCCATACAGCTACAATTAACTGGGAATGCACTCGAATGATTTGTATAGCTGAAACCTACAGTCAGTTTGATTTGGATACCGCTGAACTGATCCCACTATATTTAGAATTATTAAAATATCGTTTCTACGATGATGGTTTCTTTTTACTAGATGCTATTCACCTACATGGAAAGCACTAAGAAACAGGGAATGATATTCTATCACTCCACTCAGGTAAGAGCTGTAACGAGTTAAACTACTTGACTCACATGGACTTATGCATTTTGGATTAAAACATGCACAAACGCTCCGTATGAGCTACTATCATCATGCAAGCTGATGCAACGAACCTTATAGCCTGCTATTTATAGAAGTTTCTTTAATCCTGAGAAATTAACGTACAACCTTATTTCTTTATAGTTACCCTGAAATTAAGACAAGGCTATACTAGCCAGCATGTAGCTGGCTAGGCATGAATCTAATTGTCTTTAAAAGACTATTATTTGGCCTTGTTTATTAACATCCCTTTATTTAAGCAACCCTCATCAAACACATACAATTAAAGCAATGTCAGCCTTACTTTGCTTTCATCATATTTATATTTACTTAAAGAGCCATCTTCGACCTTCTTAACAACTTCATCAATAATAAACAATGGCACTAAAAACCACTCTCTTGGTTTTATTGGATTACCAAATCGATCACTGATTTGAATATCTAGTCTAACTGAATCAAAAAAGCGATGAAGTAAATTTTCTAATTTAACACGGTTAATGTTATACAACTCATAAGTGGCCACGATTTCAACATCAGCCATTAAAAAAGTAGGATCAAGTTTGGCATTCGTTATACGTGTTGCCACATTGCCACCAGTAACACCGATTTTATGCAGTAAATTTGCGTGTGGCTTAATATCCAGATGCTCAGATTTGCTTCTTAGTACGTAAATTGTACCACTCTCAATATCTTCATCTTGCACATTTTCATCAAACAATGGTCCTGCATTAGGGTCTGTTATTCTGCGGCCAGATTCATCTTTGTACAACGCCTTTTGTAGAGACCTAAGTAAAATATTACTCTCAGTACCATTATCAAAAATGATACGAAGCCTTGCATCCCATTTGCTATAAGCATCTTGAGTAAGTTCACCCACTTCTGCAATATAAGCTATCTGTCCTCCAAGAATAAAATACTCGCCTATATTAATACTAGCATCCTCTTTAAAGCGTAGTGTTCTACGAATGTCAGCTTTTAGTTCAGTCTGAATTTGTGCGAAAAGTGGCTTGAAGTCTTCAAAATTATTGCATAGTGAGCGACTACCAATTTCCTCAGCCGCTTTTTTCTCAGCGCGGGACTTCACATGGGTCAAACGCGTAATATCGCTATCACCTTGTGATGTAACACCTAGCTCGGCAAGCAGCGCATCATCATCCAGTTCTTCAGCTGATGTAGTAATTAGATTCGGCACATCAGTGAGCAAACCATTTTTATCAAATGCAGCCAATACATCCTTGCATTCAGTTGACGAACGTATCTTATCCAACCTTACCGCATAGATTCGTTCAAAAATATCTTTATCCTCACCATGCAGTGGCAACCTGCCGTGCGCCTCTACAAAGCGTTCAATCTCTTCAAAACCAGCAATAATGCACTCTTCACGTGGGGTGTGGCTACTAGTAGATTTTGATTCAACCTCAACGCCTAACTCAGCAAGGAGTTCATCATCCTCATCGGTAAATTGTGCTTTAGACATTAGCAGCCTCAGCTTTCATACGTGCCAGATAAGCCACACCCTCGGCCATTTTCTTTTCCCAAGGGTCAGCAGAAGTGAGTGAAGGTAAACGGCCGCGCTCATTCTTAAACTGTAATGCACGTTTTGCAAGATCGCGAGCATCCTCCATACTCATGCTAACTTTCTTGCCAGAAATAATCGCCTGCACTTGTTTCAAGCTTTCCTCATTCATGGCTTTGGCTAAAATGGCATACGCCTCACTAAATGGGTTAATGTGATCAATCAAGTCAATATCCAAATCACGCACATCCATGACGTACTTTCTTACACCTTGAATAAACGCAGTGCTGCCAGCGCGTTCGCCGTTATCATCGCTGCCTTCATTAATCATTTTCTTAGCTTGCTGTGTCATATTTAGCGCTGCAATGGCATGTTGCCGCACAGCTTCTTGATCTTCGGCATCTAACTCTGGGTATTTATCTCTAACTATTTTGCCCATTTTGACCTGAGTTAACTCTTCAGGCACCATTTCATCATCAAACAAACCACGTTCAATGGCGGTTTTATCTTGCACAAATGCAGTAATCACTTCATTCAAATCCTCTTGGCAAATACGTTTTGCATCTTTGCTTTTAGGTCCTATCAGCCCTTTAACTTCAATGTGAAATTGCCCAGTCTCTTCATTAAAACCAACATTATTGCCATTAGGGTTGTACCCATTGTCACCATAGTCAAAACCATCCAATGGGGTAGCTTGAGGGTTTTTAGGTGTGAAATTGAATTTAGGCGTGAGCACTTGTTCCATTAACAAGCTTGCTGCAATTGCTTTTAAGGTGTCATTGACTGCATCCGTGACCTTTTCTTTGGAGGCATCAGGTTCAGCAATCAAGTTGGTAAATTTTGAGTGCGTTTTACCTTTCGCATCACGCGTGGCACGGCCAATAATCTGAATAATTTCAGTCAGGCTAGAGCGATAGCCAATCGTCAAAGCATGTTCGCACCAAATCCAGTCAAACCCCTCTTTAGCCATGCCAAGCGCAATAATTACATCTACGTGGTCACGGTTATTCTTTTGTGCTGGATCTTTCAGTGCAGTCAGCACTTTAGTGTGACGATCAGGGCCATCATCGACTAAATCAGCCACTTTTAGAGTACGTCCATCAGCAGTTTTAACTATACGGAAACCAGTTGCAGGGTCGTCACCCACCCACTCACCCATTGCATCTAAAATCTCGCTCACTTCAGTGGTTTTACCGCGCTGTGTACTTTCGCGTGAGTTCACGTTTGGAATATGAATAATGGTTTTAAGGTTAGTATCTAAAACATCCTTAATTTCATCAATGTAAGAACCTGAATAAAAGTAATAACCAATATCAAGTGTTTTAAGATACTCATATCCATTGAGTTGCTCATAATACGTGTAAGTTACCGTCTCAAATTTAGCCTCATCCTGTGGCGACAATACAGCTTCAGCATCCCCTCGGAAATAAGAGCCTGTCATGGCCACAATATGTGCTTTGTCTCTAGCCATAAAACTACCTAGGTGCAAACCTAGCTTATTATCTGGATTGGCACTCACATGGTGAAATTCATCAACAGCAAGCAAACAATCATCAAACACCTCAATGCCAAATTTATCAACTGCGAACCGAATAGTGGCATGAGTACACACTAAAATCTGGTCATCACTTTCTAAAAATGCTTTGACTGAGTTGACCTTGCCACCATCCTCACCTGGCGCGTTGCACAAGTTCCATTTAGGCACTACCTGCCAATCCCAATAATAACCGTATTGGCTTAAAGGTTCATCATTAAAACTAGCACCGATAGATTTCTCAGGCACAACGATAATTGCTTTTTTGATGCCTTGGTTATTCAATTTATCCAAAGCAATAAACATCAAAGCACGGCTTTTGCCTGATGCTGGCGGGGATTTGATTAGTAGATATTGCTCACCGCGCTTTTCATAAGCACGCTCTTGCATCACGCGCATTCCAAGTTCGTTGGCTTTGGTAGAGCTGCCGTTAGATGCGTAACTGACAGAAACTGAAGGTATTTGATTATTGACCATAGTTATTTTACTTCTTTCTTTGCTAAAGCTTTTGCTTTGTACTCTGTATCTATTTGTTTTATAGTCTCGGAGCGCTTATCCATATCCAATGGGTAATTTTTCAAAATAATCTCCTTCGTTTCCAAGGTAAATTTGTGCAAAGTATTTTTTCCGTGTTTTCCAGAATAGTGATAAACAAGGTTATTAAGTAAATTCAATTTCCACAAAACTGCAAAAATGTAGTTTTTGATTTCCACCTCATTACACAAGTCTTTTTTGGTCATGACATGCGTTTTGCTTGGATCAACAGGCTTTTCTATTTCAACACCTTTGCTCAGTACAACCTCTTTAGTTACAAAATATGCTTTCTCACCATCAATATCATTTTCCGCAAATTTACCTTTTCTTATCCAATTAATTCTTTTTGCAGTTTCTGTTGTCACATAAACCGAGCTGGCTTTACCATCGCCTGAAAAATCATATGCGTTCACAATTGCAGCTTGGTCTAAACCAACTTTGTTTATTAGGGTTATGTTATCAACTAATGATTTAAATACACCCTGAACTCTACCATCCAATATACTTTTCAATTCAGGATACTTAATCTCTTCACTAGCAGAGGCATAACGATAGTAAATAGCTCCTTCTCGTAACAATTCTTTATCAGACAATCCAGCTTTATCAGCTTTTTGAATTTTCCTCTTTTTACAAATTATTGGTTTGTTCAATGATGGCTCAACCAATATATATAGAATTTTTTTAGTCAGAATTTCAAGCACACCTAGTTCAATACTCACTTCTGGCTCAAAATATTCTTTCAAAAAATTTGCAATCACCAAACTCTCTGGCTCTACCCTGTCTATTCCTACTAAATTTCGAGGATTATCTGCAATGCCGAAAAAAATTACGCCACCATCTTTGTTCGCAAAGGACACTATTGTTTTTGCATATTTCCAAATAGACGCGTTATCAAATTGCCTTTTAAATTCACGATGTTCGTGCTCCCTATTTTTAACAAGAAGCTTTTCTTTATCAACTTTTAGATTTAATAATTGATTCATCTTTTTCCTGGTTTAACCATTTGCATATAAAGCTCAAACAGTTTTTCCAGCCGTTCAGTATCATTTTTAAAGCGGCGGCCAATGTAAATGCGTTCTAACACTTCATCATTACGCTCATGCGCATGGCGGAGGTTTTCTGGCATTTGTGGAAGGCCATCTTTCACTTCATATAGTTCAGCGATTGTTGCGGGGAAATGTGCTTCTCTTGCCAGAAGAATATCTTCAGCGCAGCGGGTTAAGTCTTGTTTATTTTTTTCAGTGAGTTTGGGGATGGGAAAAGTGTTCCAGCCTAACGTATTTGAATAACGCAAACGAGTTTCTAATTGACCACAGACAGTAGTTACCCAAATAAGATGAAGCTTAGATGCAATTAATGCAATAGTCCAAATGCTAGGATTTTCTACAAAGAAAGCAGCATTCGAAATTATAGTCCCATCGTGTAAGTAGCCAACTGGGAGATACTCGCGCTCTTCAGAGCTGTGACTTGGAACTACTATTACACTGCCTTGACCAGTTTGTCTAATTTCATCAAAAAAATGAGGTGTTTCTGCCAGTTTAACCGTTGTAGCTTTAGTACTTTGTTGTCTCATATTCTTTACATTATCAAATCTCAATTGCAATTCAGGTATTGAATATGCTAACTCTAAATCATTATCCTCCAACCAAAGACAAAAGCGTTTATCTCCGTTAATAAACTCATGGGAACCTAAATATGGCCTAATAATTTTTCTTAAATCTACATACTTGTTAATTAGATAATCATTTTCTGATTTATTTAATATGAGATTACCATCATCAGTAGGCTGATTACCTTTTAACATTTGGTCTAATGAAGCTAGAGGCTTGGTTTCACTCCTGACAATAATATCTGGACCATCTATTAAGTAAGCATTTATATTTGACGAATTTTTGACTATGTAATTTTCATTTGCATCAACTGAAAATAATTTTACAATTTTGTTTTTAGTATTCGAAATTCCCACAATTACTACAGTTACCCCTGCATTATTACTCGCTAAATTTGCCCATTTAAAGTTTGCGTGAGCAAAGGATATTTTGTGATCACTTGCATAAATTAGGGGCCAAAGGATTGCAACTTGCTGGCCTTGGCAAATTGAGTTTGTTGAAACAAAAGCCGAAATAGCCTGAGTTGATTTACCGTAATCAGCTGCTTTCATAAACCACCCAGAAACATAGTCAAGTGATTTCCACTTACTGGTTCTAGCTTCAAATATTGCTTTTAGATCTGCTTTGCGGCTTTGTTCATCTATTTTAATTTTTTCTTTTTGTTCTTTACTTGCACCTTTTGGAGCTTTTACAGTGGCGCCTACATAGGGAGGATTTCCACAAATATAAGTCTCACCACCTTCATTCTCAAAATCAATTTCTGCTTGGTCTAGCGGTGTGTTAAATAAGTCATCACCTAACAATTTCACTCCAGCTCCTGTAGGAGGGCAGATGGTTAGCCAATCTAGTCGAAGTGCATTGCCACAAGTAATCCAATTTTGTGAATCGAGCGGTAGAAATGCTTGTAGTGCTTCTTTTTGACCAATATAGGTTACATCACATTGGTATTCCGCAATAATCAGCGCCAAGCGAGCGATTTCAGCTGAAAAGTCCCTAAGTTCTATGCCTCTAAAATTCGTGAGCGGAATTTCTGACTTGAGGTGTAGCTCACCACGGCGTTTGTTAATCTCCGCCTCAATTTCCCGCATTTTTTTGTAGGCAATCACCAAAAAGTTGCCACTGCCGCAGGCTGGGTCAAATACGCGAATATGCGCCATGCGTTTGCGCAAGTTGAGTAACTTACGTGGGTTATCCCCAGCAGCTTCTAATTCTGCAAGTAAATCATCCAAAAACAGCGGATTTAAAACTTTTAGGATGTTGGGAACGCTGGTATAGTGCATACCGAGTGCGCCGCGCTCTTCATCATCCGCTACGGCTTGAATCATGCTACCGAAAATATCAGGGTTAATTTTTGTCCAGTCCAGTTTGCCAACATGGATTAAATACGAACGGGCGATTTTGGTGAATTTTGGGGTTTCGGTGCTGCCTGAAAACAAACCGCCATTCACATACGGAAATGCATCTGCCCACGGCCTGAAATTGCTTGTGGCGCGGTCTTCTGGCTTGGTATTCATGGCGCGGAAAATTTCGCCAATCACCCAATCCATATCTGAGGCGTCCCTCGCGCTCATTTGCTCGATGGTTGCAGTAAAGAGATCATTGCCATTAAAAATATCGGTATCTTCAGAAAAAAAGCAGAAGATTAAACGCGCCATAAAATGGTTCATGTCATGACGGCGTTCTGGCGCGCCCCAATTGGGGTTGGTTCTTAACAGCTCCACATACAAACGGTTTAAACGACTGGTGGCGCGAATATCAAACGTGCTTTCGCGTATTTGCTTTACGGTAGAAATGCCAGCTAGGGCGAGAAACAAGCCAAAGTGATTAGGAAAATCTGGGTAAGCACAGGCGACGGTTTCACCTGTAGTTAAATCTTCGGCCTCAAAATCTATACCATCAGTGGCTAATATAAACTTGGCCTTGGCTTTCTCCGTCGCTGGGCTGGCGCGTAGTTTGTTTAAAGTGGTGCTGATCTCCCCCGTGTTGCAAACGGCAATGTGAATGTTATTGCGCTGGAGCACACCATTTTCAATATCGGATTTATTCTCACTACCACTTTTCAGCCGTTTGATGGTGGTTTCTTTATTACCAAATGCCTCTAAAAATTGATAAGGGAACATTTCTACATCAAATGGTTGTTCAGCTAAGTTACTAATAGCCTCTTCAATTTCTACTGCGTTCAAGACCTACCCCAAATTTGAAAACTAAGTAATATTACATTAATGCTGGATACTATCTATAAATTTAAAATGATAAATCCAGTACTAAATGGGGTTTTCTACTAAAATTAGGGGTAACTTTTGGGGTAACTATAAATATAAAAAATACTTACTTAAATAATATCAATTAGTTAAATTATAATTTCTGGTGACTCTTTCCCACCAATAACGACGCCCCTTTCGAGAGATTGGGGCGTTTTTATTTCTGCGATTTTCTCAATTAGTAGCCACGTAGTAGCCTCAAACTTTATTATATATCTAAATATTATCCTGTTTTGGATAATATGTTTTAATAGTATTTAATTTTTATAAAATAAAAAGAAAGTAAAAAATGAATATTAATTCCGCATCAATCGAAGAAAGCAATACCCAACAAGCAAATTGGGATGTAGTAGAAATAAAAAAACAAATTTCGGTATTCTCTGATCAGGGAAGGCTGTCTACTGACTTATTAAGCACTATTTGTAATAACGGATTATGTGCTCCTATTGAATTTGAAGGCCTTGATTACAAAGAAGACTTACAGTCAGATAAGTACGGGCAAGCTAAATTAATATTAATTATAACTAGTTTTTACAATGCTTATGGTGGTTACATAGTTTTTGGCGTAAGGGAAGTTGATGCAGAAACAAAGTTTGAAGTTTATGGTTTTGATCAACGAAAAATTAATATAGAAAGCACAAAGGCTTTAATAAAAGAGTACACAGGGGTAAGAATTCAAATTAGTACAATTTGCTTAGAAACGAACAAAGAAGATGGTTCAAATGCCACACTCTTATTTTTACACGTTCCAAAAAGACCAATAGGCGAGCCACCCCTACATTTTTTTAAGAATAGCCCTCAGGACAGTAAAAACAAGCATATATTTCAAAAAGAAGATGTTTACTGTAGAAGAGCAGATGAGTGCATTCAAGCAAAAGGCC
>Ga0209231_1000583_pt1 | contig 19153 bp, 19 predicted proteins | sample Deesub45470m_DNA_FD_188086 | JGI IMG/M metagenome (GOLD analysis project Ga0209231, IMG submission 188086) | Deep subsurface microbial communities from North Pacific Ocean - 450_OLKR46/470m Metagenome (SPAdes) (version 2) | ecosystem: Environmental > Terrestrial > Deep subsurface > Unclassified ... | reverse complement strand
CTGTGTGGGCGCGGCCGTTGGCACGCTGGTCTGTTTCTGCACCAGCGCGGAAGCGGGCTGATCGCTCATGCCGGGCAGCATCGCTGGCGTCATGTCGGCAGCGGTGGCACCGCTGACGGCACTGTCCTTCACATCGATGCGGGCGGGCTTGTTGTTGCCAAAACAATCAACGGCGAGGCGAAACGGGTTGCGCTCACGGTCAACATCGAAGCGCACGACGCGAATCGGGTAGCGCACATAGGTGTCCTTGACAGCTTGGCCACGGAAGGTCTCCATGACCTGCATGTCCAGCAACACGTTCCATGCGGCAGGGCCTTCGCCGAGCACCCGGTTGTCCTGGAAGCCCAGGCCGGGGATTTCTGTGATCTGGCGCGTACGCAAGCGCAGTTCACCGCTGCGGCTGCGCGCTTGCATGTCTCCCTGCAGCTGGGCCTGGCAGCGAGGGGTCAGATACGACTGGAAGTTGTAAATCTGGGCGCCGTAGTCGGTACCGCCGTCGGCTTGCCAGCGGTTGATCTGCTGCCACACGTAGTAGGCAAAACTGTAGACGTTGGGGTTGGGCACGGGTGCGGTGCCGTTGTTGACGCTCACCTGGTCGCCAGCTCGCAGGTCTGGATTGATGTGCAGGTCAATCTGCTTGGGCTTGGCCCACAGGAGACTCATGCCCACCGCTGACACAATGGTCAGGCCCAGAAACAACCGACGGGTGTTGGCGTGGCTTGCGCGCTCGTGGGCGAGGGCGTCCAGGGATTGTTGGGTGCTCATGGTGTCTTGGATGAAGGGGTGGGTGGTGACTTGGCGGTCGCTTCTTTGACCTCGAACGGATGGGACAAACTGAGGTCCAAAGAGCGGCCAAGATCCCACTGCCCGTGGTGAGAGAGAAACTGGTTGGCGGCAAAGCCACGTTTGGCCAGCCAGAGGTGAATGGCTTGCGTGTAGTAGCCATCGGGTCGGCCGCGCTTGGCCCGCTGCAGGTAGGCCGAGGCGTACCACAGCGTGACCAGCGGGCCAGCGATGCCGAGCACCAGAATGAACTGCCAGAAACCGGTGAGCAGCAGCACGATGCCGCCGAGCACGACGAACAAGGGCACGGTCACGATGGAGATGACTTTGGCCTCGGTCACAGTCATGCCGCGAAGGATCGCGGGCTCGACATTGATCCTGTCGGTGACCGGTGCGCGATAGCGCGCCGGGTCTTCCGATGGCTGGGCGTTGCGGGCGTCAGTTTCGGCGTTCATGCTGGTACTCAGTCAACGCCGATCAGGTTTGACCGATCACTTGGAACGCATAAGTGACCATCAAAATGGCAAAGCCCACGATGATGATGGCCATGATCATGTATTCCTTCATGTCGCCAATGTCCGCACGGCCTTTGGTGTACTCGCCCCATTTGGTCACCGCGCCGCCCACGACTTTCATGAACAAGAAGCCAAGGATGATCAAACCGAAAATCGCCAGACCGGCTTTGAACCAGGCACTCATGGAGCCCATCCAGTCACCGGCGGCGACCGCGTTGCCGTTCATGTCGGTGCCTGGTGTGGGCATGGTGGGCAGCGCCGCAAAGGCCGGGCTGCTCATGATCGCAACCGCTGGAACAAGGGCCCAGTGACTGAGCTTGTTGCGCGCGGCGCGCACGGTGTTGACGAGGGATTTAGCTTTCATTGATGACTCTCCTGGTTTAAAAAATGCGAGTTGGGGGACTGCTGGCACAAAGACGGTGACTTGCGTCACCAAAAAACCACCGTGACCAACAAGCACAAAATCACGGTCGCTTTAACGGAACTCCCTACGGCCTCACCGACGGTTGCGCGGTTGCTTTGGTAGGCGTAGAAAATCTGAGTGATGACCCAGGCGAACACGATCAGAATCACGCCCAAGGCGATGAGCTGGATCATGGTTTTGAGTGCGCTGGGTGCCAGACCCGAGCCCACCTCAAACGCTGCGGCCATGCTGGGATTCATAACGTGGTCTCCTGCGGCCTTTACTGGCGGTAGTCGCCACGCAATGGCGGAACAGGGCGTGGCTGGCGCGGGGCGTCCACGTGGTCGCTGACGCCTTCGCGCAGCATCTGCAGGTCTTGCAACAACCAGTCGTAGCGAAACTTCACGCGCTGGCCGCTGGGCGCGCGGTCTGCGGCCTCCTTCACCATCACCTGCACGCGCTCGATCTCCGAGCTGATGCGCGCCAGGTTCTCGCGCTCGGTGTCGGCGTCGCCGCTGGCGGCTTGGGCCGCTGGGGTGATGGCCGCACAGGCGATGAGCATGGCAATCATCCAAGCGCGGTGCGCAGTGGGCATGGGATTGGGCTTGGCCTGCAACACTTGTGGTGCGACCTGAGCTTCAACATGTGACATAGGAACTCCAGTGCTTGAAAGAAAGGGTGAAGGGGAGAGGGGGTAGGTGTTAGACATACTTCTTGAATGCAGCAACGGCGGTGGACATGGTGAATGCCACCAGCAAGGTGAAGACGAACACCATGTAGGCCGGGTTGAAGCCACCGAAGGGCCAAGCGAGGTAGAGACCAAAGCCGCCCGTCAAGGCCCAGTGGGTGTAGCGCTTGGCGTGGTGGTAGACGAACGAGCTTTCGCGCCCGCCACCCCAGCGGCGCAGATCGCGACGCACCAGCCCGTCCACGATGCCCACCAGGCAGGCCAGCACAAAGGCGGGCAGGGCAAACGCGGCCACACTCAGGCGCAACAACACGTCTTGCCCGACGTACATGGACATCAAGACCCACTTGGACAGGGTGTGCTGCATGGAGTGGTTGGCATTGCCGACACGGGCTCCCAGAATCGACTGCTGGGCCGTTGGTTGTTGAGCCTGTGCATCGCCATGCAAGCGTGCATACCAGCGTGTCAGGCCTACTTTGTTGTAGGGCAACTCGACCCAGGCCACTACGCGGTGCGACCAGCCCACGGTGTCGCGCACCAACAAACTGCGCGGCGCCATGGCTATGTAGGCCAGATCCTGAGCCACGATTTCTTGTGAATGAAACTCCCCTTTTTCTGGCCAGAGCGTGTAGGAGCCCACCACCTCAATCAACACGCCGATGAACCAGGCAAAGAGGGTGACAAACAGCAGTCCGAAGGCCACTTCCATGGCCAGCTCCACTGGTCCTCTGGTGCGTGCGCGCACCGGGCCTTTGTTGGCGGGCGCGCTCATCCGAGACCCCCAGCCATGTCGGTGAAGGCGGTATTGGTCTCAACGGCCTGCGATGAGGCCGTCGCGGCAGAAGAGCCCGACCTTGACCCACCGTCCTCATCCTCTGTTGCGGCGTCCGCGTCGGCGAAAGCCAGTGTGGTGTCGATGGCACCGGTGGCATTGGCGCCCAGCGGCTGGTTGCCCAGCCAATCGGTCTCACTCGCCCACTTCTCGGACGTGCGGTAGCGCGCCTTCATGTCGGCGGCGACTTTTTTGAGCGACTCCGGGATGAACGGGTCGTCCTTGGTCTCTGTCATCGGGATGCGCAGCTTGAAACGGCGGTTGCCCTCCAGCAGCGCGAAGGCTTGTCCCTGTGGCAGTTCCAGCACATCGGCCGCTTCGATCATGGCCACCTTGGTGGTGGTCACGATGTCGTTGTTGCGGCTGGTGAAGTCCACGCCGGTTCCCTCAGCAGCGGTGTCACTCACACCACTCATGGGTGTGAGGTGCACCACGTCCACCTGGGGCACCTGCTCGGCCAGCAGGTTGGCCGTGGCCACCGAGCGCACCCGCAGCATCGCCACATGGTTGAAGTTGTCCAGAATCTGGCCCGCCTTGGCCTTGTCGCCCACCTTGGCCTCAATGTCGAACATCGACTGGGTGTAGGCCGTGATCCTGAAACCCGAACCACCCAGTTTGTTGACCATGGGCACAAACTCGGGGCCGCAAATCTCGTTGACCTCGTCAAAGTGGCAGCACACGGTGGGCAAAACGATCTTGCCCTCTGGGTGGTGCGGATCGAGGCCGGTCTTGTAGAGCTTTCCGCCCACCGACACCAGGTCGGACAACATGCTGTTGCCCACCGCCGACGACACCACGGCGTCGGACAGGGCATCCAGGCCTGCGTACACGATGCCGCCCTGGCGGATCACTGTCATCCAGTCGAAAATGGGGCGCTTGTCCTCGGGGTCGAAGTAGTCTGGCGAAATCAGCTTGCCTGCGGCGCCTGAGGTCAGCTTCTCCAGGAAGGGGCCCAAGCTGGCGATGATCTTCTCGTAAAAACTGCGTTCGTAGCTGAAGGCAGCGGCCAGACCAGTCAACACCTTGTCGACAATGCGGGCCTCTTTGATCAGCAAAAACATGGCCACCAGCTCCACCTGGCGGTCGGCCAGGCTGCGCGGCACCGGGGCCTTCTTCTTTTCAATCAGGCCCGCCAGGTGTTCCAAGCGGTCTTGGTAGTCGGTGAACTGGCCCTGCGCCGCCTTCGTGCGGAACACCATCGTGGCGTAGTCCATGAACAAAGGATCGATGCCGGTCACATCCGCCAGCAGCGTCTCGTAGGTTGGAACCCGACCGAGCGCGACCTGGGCTTGGGCGACGATGTTGGTGAAGCGCCAGGAGAACTCCTTGAACGCCGCGCTGTTGCCCGATGAAGGCAGGGCATTGGTGGCGCGCCCTGCGACCTCGGTGATGCGGCTGAAGTTGCCGATGCCGTTGTAGCGGGCGGAGATCTCTGGGTAGCCCAGATGGAACAGGTAAAACTGATCCCCTCGACCCGTGCGTTGCGCCTCTGCGTACAGACGCAGCATGAGTTCGGCATCCCCCTTGGGGTCGATCACGATGGTCACATGTCCGGCGTGAATGTCTTGCGTGGCCAGCATTTCCAGCATGCGTGTCTTGCCCACCCGCGTCGTGCCCAGCACGATCATGTGCCCGGTGCGAGAACCCTGGCGCATGGAAATGGGCCGCTCCTCCAGCGAACCCACACCATGCAAGATGGGGGAACCGCCCAAGTCATCATGGGCTTGGAATGGGTTGATCCAGCTGTCGTAATTGGCCACTGCGGCGGCGAGTTTTTGCAGGGCACCCGGTGGATTGGAATCCACAGGTTTTGACCAGACGCGCAGGCGTTCACCGACTTTTCTTAGCGCGATCTCGCGCGGCTGGGCGCGAACGAAGGGCCGCGCGTCGGTGCGTGTGGCATCGCGCTTGCGCTGGGTGTGTTGCTGCGTCCACCCGAAACCGTCACCCAGGTAGAACTGGCCAGGCTCAACAGGAATCTTGTGCGGGGCCACTCTCGTGACCTTGTAGTACTTCATCCCGTGCTGGTAACGCAGCACTTCAATCGCCTGTTTGCACCGCACCCAGCCAAAGTAGCCGGCGACCAAGGCAATGACCCAGCCGAGCATGGGCGGCATCATCAAGGCCCACGGCGCAACGACGGCCACCAAAGCCACACTCCACGAAACGCCCGTGCTCCAAAGCTCCACAGGAGGGCGCAACAGGGCTTCAAGTGCGTTGTCGTTCTTCATGGCGCCCCCCTCGGTTCAGGGGAACCACTGATGCGCCCGTCAGGCATCACCACCAGTGGGTAGCTGGCAATGCGGACCGAAAGCAGCTTTTGCTCCAGCCATGGGCCTCGCACGGGACTGATCGACAAGCCGCCCGCCAGGGCCTGCAGGTCTTTGAAGACGGCCTCCGTTTGGGCCTCGATCACCAGCCCTGCTGCGCCCATGTCTGTCAGGGTCTGCCGGTGTTGCTGCAACCACCGAAAGCTCATCGGATCGGTGCCCAGGACAAAGATCGGGTGGGCCAGCCAATGGGCATCAAACAGACCTTGGCCAGCGGCATCGCGGGCCAGTGGGCCAGGCTTTAGCCGGGTGGTCATGGGAAATTGGGTACCGGGCAAGACACCAGCCTGGTCCACACCAGACACCAGATGACCGTAGTAGGTGCCAGCCGGGACCGTGCCGGGACCGTCGTGGATCACGACCAGATCGGCGCTGTTGCCCAATACAGGCCACGCAGCCAAAACGGCCAGCACAACCAAAATCGGCAGGGGACGGCGCGCGCTCATGTCTGCACCCCGCTCAAGGTCTGGCGCAACCGGTAGCTGCGCGCCAGTTGCATCACCCGTTTGACGTAGGCGCGTGTCTCTGCGTAGGGCGGCACTTTGCGGCCCGCCCTGATGACCGCTCCAGGTCCGGCGTTGTACGCCGCGATGGCCAACTCCACATTGCCGCCAAAGCGCTCCAGCTGCTCGGCCAGGTATTTGGTGCCGACCACGATGCTCACACGCGGATCGGTCAGCAGTTGCTCGACTGAGGCTGTGGGCTGGGCCGACAGGCCCAGGTCGCGGGCGGTACCGGGCAACACCTGCATCAAGCCAATGGCGTTTTTGGGACTGCGGGCGCGCGGGTTGAAGGCCGATTCGGCGTGGATCACCGCCTTGATCAGGTAGGCATCCACCTGGAAGCGCTCTGCGGCCTGCACCAGCGTCTTGAGCATCAAGGGCGTGGCACGTGTGGCGACGGCTCCCAAGTTGGCCTCCGCCGTGGGTGGTGGTGCGGCCTCAAAGGCCTGCGGCAAGAGGCGGCGTGCCAATGAAGCCCGTTCGCCCTCGTTCAATGCCTTGGGCCAAATGGTCTTGGTGTCGGGCTCTGCGGTGAAACGGACCTGCGCTGCCGGCGCTGCGCTGCGCCGCTGCGTTCCGGCTTCAGCCGGGTAGATGAGCTTGCTCGGCTGTGAGGCATCCATCCAGATGGAGCCTGCCGATTGCGCTTGCGCTCCCACACCCACGAACGACAACGCGAACGCCAGGCACAACTGGTGTGGCGCCCGTCGAACAGTGTGAGCGTGTGGGTTGCGTTTCATGGCTGACTCAACGCTTGTTGGCGGTCGCAGGCTTGCGCACCGTGGCGGCGGGGTCATGCACCAAGGTGCGCGGCACGCCCATCATGTCGGCTGCCGCCGTGGGCACAGCCACCGAGGACTGGCCGCTGAAGTCCAGCACCGCTTGGTTCGGGAACAGCCGGGCTTGAACGGCGGTGAAGGTGTTGTTCCACGCCAGGCTGCGCTCAACGTCGGCTTGCAAAGCGCGGGCGAACATTTCGGCGTATTTCACGCGCTCTTTTTCGTCTCGGGCATGGATGCCCAAGGCCTCAACAGGGGAGAGGTTTTCTACCGAGAACGCCGCCCGTGGACCCTTGAGCAGCACCTTGGCGCGGATCATTTCCTCGTTGCTCAGGCCCCAGATTTGAGCCACCAACAGATCGTTGGCATCCAATTGCGAGTGCAACCGCGCCACGCGCTGTTGGCTTGCCTCGCCGGTCTGGGTCTGCTGCTCCAGCGTCTGGTTGATGGCCCTTGACTGGGCATGAGCAACCCATGGGAGGGTCGCCACCGGGAGCGCAAACGCGACCACGCAAGCGCTGAGGATGTTGGGTGCTTTCATGTTGGCCATCAGTTGGAAACGTCGAGGGAAACCGACCGCGCACCATCGCTAAAAGTGGCGCGTTGACCACGCACATCCACCTCATCAAGGGTGATGCCGTTGAAGCTGTCGCCGGGCTGCATCACCTTGACGCGTGGATTGGATGCATCCCCGTTGCCCATCACCACCGATGGGCGTCCGTCCCACATATCCACAGACAGCAACTGCTGGCGGGTGACGGGGGGCAGCGCCTTGGCAACCGCCTTGGGGCGCTTGCGCGCGGCAGCGCGGCGCACAGGTGCCACGGACACCGGTGTGATGGGTGCCACCACGCGTGGCGCAAATGCGTCAGGCGACAGGGGTTCACCGTTTGTACCCGCCGCGCCGATGATGTAGCCTTGCGCGCGCAGCCCTTCCACCACCTCGCTCAACCGGGCTTCCAGGCGGTCCAGCCGCTCATTGAGGGCGGTCTGGGCCTGGGTGGGTCCATCGGGCACGACCACCGCCACAGGGGCGACCACTGGCACCGTTGGCGCTTCGGGTGCAGGCAAAGCACCCAGCACGGCGGGCAGCGCAGGGGAGCCCATGGGTTCGGCAAGCGCAGATGCGGCTTGTGTTGGATCGGCGCTGGGCAGTATGGCGTCGGACTTTGTCCAGGCCCGGTAGGCCTGGTAAGCCAACGCACCCAGGATCAGCAGTGCAACCAGGTACAGCATGCCCATGTTGGAGCGCTTCTTCTCTCCCTTCATAGGTGTTGAGGCAGGAGCGGCGTCCCGAAAAACCGGGGCGTCTTGCGCCCGAGCACGGTCGTCAACACGGGGGGCGTCGTGCACAGGCATGGATTTCATGGAGGCGGGTGGGTCGTGGGGTTGCTGCGTGAAGTCGCGAGGGCGCGGATTTTTGTTGAGCGAGGTCTCGCGCTGCTTTTCTTCCCAGAATTCCTCGTCTTCGAGGCGACGTTGGTGTTCCTGCAAGTCATCCATGGCGATGCTCCTGATCAGTTTTCGTAGTGGGTGCTGGAGCTGACCGTCGTGTGCCCCTGTATTGCGGGGTCACCCTGCACCGCGCCAGGCGCCGGGATGGCGGCAGCGGGTGGCGTCGCGGCGGGTGTCGGCTCAATCTCTTCCAGTTCAAACCACACCTGGCGGCTGATCGGGTCCGATCTCAGCGTCCATGCCGTGCCCAGCAGGGTTTCAAGAATGGTCTTGACCGCATACGGCCCCACCCGGCGCTGTGACTCCGGCAGCGGCAGGGTGAGAAAGCGACGCGCCCTTTCACTCAGCTGGTCGACGTTGACCAGGCGGTAGCCGGTGCGCATGAGGGTGTAGTCCAGCGCTTGGCCCACCGTGGCCACGGTCTGGCGCGGGAAATTCAGTTGCGCATACACCGACAGCGGCTCGGCCAGTTCAGCCGGTGGTTGGGCCGACTGGGTGGTGTATCGACCGACCTGCACCTGGTCGCCACCCGCGACCAACCTCGTTTGCGCCCAGGTCGTGGGCACTGCCAACACCATGGCGATCAGGCCGAGAAAGAAACCGTGTTTCATCGAGACACCTTGCATAAAAGACGCCCTGCGCTTCATTGAGGTCAACGAGGTCTAGGGCAAAAGTGACGCCACCAAGAGATGCGTCGCCAGTGCATGCAGTGTCTGAGCCGCTCGCGCAGAACGCCACGCGAAACCTGCCTTTTCTCAGGCAGGTTTCGGCTTGACGGTGTAATAGAAATGGTGTAACGCCCTGAAACAAGCGTTTCGCCAGACGCCAACACCTTGCAAGAACGAGACGGTTGTGAAAGAAGGTCTGCCCGGAGGGCCGGGCAACCACGGGAAAACGGCTTTCTACAGGGGTAATGGCCCTATCCAAAGGGCGCCACCTTCAAAACTTCGGTGGCAAAGGGCTTACTGGAACCGGCAATTCGGGAGATACAGGCACGGGCTGGAACGCCAACGGCGGGGCGTCGGCGTTCCAGAAAAACGACTACCAAAATAGTCAGATGGCGTCAAGCCGAAACCTGCCTGATCTAAAACCGGTTTCCGGTTGTGTGAAAGGGCTTGCCTGCATAGAGTCAGATGGATAAATGAACCAGGAAGGCCCCATGTCGAACCCGTCTCCACCTTACGAGCTATGCCCTTCCAGCATTGATCTGGCCATGGGCAGACACCCCTTCGATGTGCAACACGCTCCCTATGCCATCGCGGAGTATTTGGAGCAGATTGGACTGGCGGCCTGGACCAGCCGCGTCATGGGCTACTTGCGCATGTACGACGGCATTGAGTCCTGGCTGGAGCCGAATGACACGGAAGCGGTCGAGTTTGTGCGTCAGATATTGGTAAAAGAAACGCAACGCAACGAATCCCCCAAAGAAGACGCCAAAGCGCGCCGCTTTCGATTGGCAGTTGCTCTCGCCAATGCACCCGTTGCAAGCTATGGTGCAGCCTTCAAAATCCAGCGCCGCCCGGATGAACCTGAGAAGGCCATTTGGTGGAACCCTCTAGAGCAAACGTGGTTGATGTTTCTCGCGCAGCGCGAGATGTTGCCTGACTTCACGCGGCTCTATGTCACGGGGCCATGTGAGTTCCGAGCCACGCCCGATGACTTGATCACGTACCTGATGGAGCGTTGAAGCAGTTATGTTCGGTCAGTGCATGAGGTGGATCAGAAAGCTGGACCCCAGGTCTCCAAGACCCGGCGTGTCGTCGCCGCCGATCAGCAAGACCGCTTCGCTAAATGACCCTGTCCCATTGCCAGGCGATATCCCAAGCCCTGCACCAGTGGTCAGAGGGTCGTCAGAGGGTTGGCTGCGCATCTTGCGGGCGGAAGAACTGTTCACCCTCGTTCAGAGTGAAAAAGCCATGGAGGCGATGTGGCGGCAGTCTCGGTTGTCGGCGCAAGTCTGGCAGCGCGATCTGCGGCCAGCGCTGCGGCGCTACGCTGAATATGTTCAGCTCATGCCCGCATCAGAAAGCCACCACCACGCTCATGTGGGCGGGCTCCTTGCGCACACACTGGAAATGACCTTGGCAGCCATGACCTGGCGCAATGGCCACTTCTTTCCTGAAGGTGCCGCAGTGGAGGAAATGGACGCCCAGCGTGACGAATGGACCTATGTGGTTTTCTTTGCCGCGCTGCTGCACGACATTGGCAAGATCATGAGCGACTTGCGCGTGAGCTGGGCCTGCCTGGACATGAGCGCGCCGCTGCGCTGGGTGCCCTTGTCTGGCCCTTTGACCGAAATGGCGCAGCTGCGCGCAGGGGGCGAGTACCTGGTTGAGTTCACACCAAAGTCGGCACGCGACTACCAGGCGCACTCCAAGCTGCCCATGATGCTCCTGCAGCAAATTGCGCCGCCTTCGGCTTTGAGTTTTCTGGCCCGTCGGCCGCAAGCCTTTGAAGCGCTCTCGCAGTACCTGTCGGGCACGGACAAGACCAGCCTGCTGGCCACGATTGTGCGCAAAGCGGATCAAACATCCACGCAACAGGCCTTGGCGGGGGGGAATAGGGCTCGGTTTGCAACGTCCACGAGTGTCCCGCTGATCGATTTGCTGATGCAATCGGTCAAGGACATGCTGAGGAGCGGTACGGCGCTTCCGTTGAACCGCAGCGGTGCCGCTGGGTGGGTGTACGACGGGGCCATCTGGCTGGTCGCCAAGCGCCTGGCCGATGGCGTGCGCCAACACATCAAAAAACAACATCCAGAAGAATCTGTCCCAGGAGAAAACAAGAACGACCGGCTCTTTGACACCTGGCAGGAGTACGGCTGCATCCAGCTCAACCCGCAAACGGGTCAAGCGGTTTGGTACGTTCAAGTCCACGGTGGCGCAGGGTCGCCAGATGATGACGCCCAGGCAGAGGAGGGAGGCGCGAGCTATACCCACACCCTCACGGTCCTGCGCTTTCCGTTGGACAAGCTCTTTGCTGATCCTGCCCAATACCCCGCACCAATGGCGGGCCGCATTGAGGTTCAACAAAAGCGTGGCGCAGCTTCTATCGAAGAGGCGGATGACGACACCGTTCAGGAGCGTGCTTCTCAGACGCAGCAAACACCACCGGGATCAATCAGCGACTCGGGCACTCAAACCCCAAACACCCCCACCCAACCTGGCAAATCCAAAATTGAGCCAATGCTTGACCCTGTGAGTGCCGACGCACCTGCGACAGGCCATGCAGGCGCGCGCAAATTCAATCGGTCCAAGGATGCGCCAGCACTTCGTGCGCCCAAGTTCAGCAGTCCCAAAGCTGCCGCAGCGCCAGCGCCAGCACCTGCAACGAAGAACCACGGGAGCCCGACCAAGCACCCCGTGAAAGCACCAGCTGAGTCAGGTTTTTCAGCAGGCCCTCAATCCTCAGACTTTGAGCCATTGCAAATGGGTGGGCAGGATGGGTTCAATGCACAAGAGAAGTGGCTGGACTTTGAAGATGACGCAGGTGTATTCAAGCAACCACCGAACCCACCTCAATCTTCTGCGGCAACCACCTCATCAACCAGCAAGCCCAAAGATGCAAAGCCACAGACTGCGCCAATCGTTGTCACTCCGGCCAAGGATGCGCCAAAGCCAGCGGTAGCTTCGACGGGCAAGACCCAGAGCGGAAGTCCGCCGATGCCGGCCATGCCGGCGCCGCTTGAGCACCGCCCGCTTCTGGTGCGCTCGGGACTGCCGTCCATGACTGCACGCAGCGACACCGAACGCAAGGCGCGAATCCAACATGCGCCAGTTCTTGTCTCGATGTTTCTTCCCGATCTGCCGCATGAATCGGCGAACACACAAGTTGAGCCAACAGAGACAGCCATGGCATTCATACAGTGGCTGCAGCAGGGTATGGCCGGTCGCTCGCTGAAATACAACGAAGCTGGCGCAATGATCCACTTCACAGCCGAGGGGATGGCGCTGGTATCGCCGCTGGTCTTCAAGGCATATGTGGCGGACCAAGAAGAGATCAATGACGCTGAAGCCAGTGCACAAGCAATGCAGGTTCAGCGCGAAGTCATCAAGGCGGGCTGGCACCTCATGGGGCCAGGTAAATCCAATATCTTGAAGTACGAGGTGATCGGACGCGGCAATGTGCCGGTAGGCAAACTCAGCGCAGTCGTTTTGATCAGGCCTGAGCGCTGGGTGCTGCCAGTGCCACCCAGCAATCCGGTGATCCGGCTTTCGTGATGCAGACCTTCATGTCAACACCAACGTGCCTCAACGACTCAAGGCCCCTTCACAACAGGCGTGAAGTCCGACTGATGTCGCTCGGTGTCTGCGCCCACAAGATCAAATGCGACTGCGTACATCAATGTGCCTCTGGGTCATCGTTCATATGGGTCAAGCGGTACTCCGCTTGCTCACCGGTATCAACCATCGTGACTTGGACCATCCAGTCGCCATCTTCTAGCTGGCGAAGCGCTTTTCCAACTTTGTATGTGGTGCCGAAGGGCCCAAAGCTCTTGAAACTTCCGGTAGGGACTGGAGGCGGCGCGGTGAAGTTTGCTTGCATGTCAGAACTCCTTGCGGATGGTGGCACTTACGAAATCGCGGTGTTATAGATTTTATAGAATTGCGCGAAAATGTTTGACAGCTGTAGCCAAGATAGTTACATTGAAGCCGTGCATCAGGCGGGATCGGTATCGGCTGACGTGCTTTTGGAAAATCGTGGTTAGGTGTAGCAGGCTCAAAGCCTGCATTTTTTGAACACCAAAACATTCCACGATGTATAAGCTGTTAACGAATCGAGAAATCAATAGTATTTTTCTATTTAGAGCAGTTTACACCAACCAAAGCGCGTCAAGCAATTGCCGATCCGGCCTGAACAGGTTTAACCCAGTTCAGAGAGGATCGAATGCTCACACTTTCCGTTGTAGCCACCAAAGGTGGCGTAGGTAAGACCACGCTCTGCGCCAACATTGGCGCGTTGCTGGCAGACATGGGCTACCGTGTCCTCTTGATCGATGCCGACATCCAGCCGGCACTGACCCGCCATTTCCAGCTCTCGCACGTAGCAGAGCATGGGCTGACGACCATGATCCAGCGCGGCGCACTCGCCGACGACTGCATCAGCCATGTCGAGCTTCCTCCCGCCAGTTTTCGTGGTGACGCCTCCAAGCTCAATGTCCGAGGTGGGTTTCTTCACCTGGTGCGCTCGGATACCCAGGCTTGGGACGAAGAGAAGGGCATTTTCAGGTACGACAGCTCCCTACAAGACTGGCTGAACAACCGTGTAGACCGCCTTGTGCGGATTCGGCAAGCGGTCAGAAACGATGGCGTTTCCTCCAAGTACGACGTGGTGATCATTGACACGCAGGGCGCAGTGGGTCACTTGCAAGATGCCGCCGTGAACGCGGCCGACATGCTGCTGATTCCGGTGAAACCGGACATCGTTTCAGCCCGCGAGTTTGTCGCGGGCTCACTTTCCCTGATTGATCGCCATGAACCAGCAGGCGCAATGGGTTATTCAATCCCCGCCATGAAGGCGGTCATCAACCACTATCAGAACACCACAGACAGCCGAACGATCACACAACTGATCCGCGAGCAGTTCATTGAACTGCGAGGGAAGGTCAACGTGATGGACACGATGATCCCCGCCATCGCGGCTTTTCCGAAAGCCGCAACGGCGCAAGTGCCCGTTCACTGGGTGGATTCGGGCAAGGCGGGCGACATCATGCACCAGCTTATGTGGGAGTTGATCCCTTCTCTGGAAGGCAAATTCACACCCAACCACAAGGGTGATCTGCCGGTGCTCCCACGCGCGGTCTCTAGCCATGAGCCAGACACAGACCTTTCGATGGAGGCATGACATGGCCACCCGCAAGACCCCTGAAACACTGACTGCCGTGGACCGGGCCAAAACGCTGGCTCGAAACGCTGGGCCGCTCCCGCCTTTGAGTATTGCGCCCAAGCCTCCTGCGTCAACCATGACCCGCACAGAGCAGAAAAACGCCGCAGACCTCAACCAGGCGCGTGCCAACCTCGGTCAGATCGGCCGACCATCACGGCCCATGTCGCACACGCCCACGTTGGACCCTCGCGCAGACATGGATGACTCGTTCTCCATCTTGCCGATTGGCGATGTTGAGCCCTACCAACACAACCCCCGCACCGGACCCAACCCAAGGTACAACGACATCCGCGCCAGCATCATCGCGGACGGCATCACCAACCCACTGACCGTCACGCGCCGGCCAGATTCATCCAAATACCACCCCTATGGGGGTGGCAACACCCGCCTGGCGATTGCCAAGGAGTTGCAAGCGAATGGCGATGCCCGGTTTGACACGATCAAGGTCATCGTCAAACGCTGGCCAGGAGACGCCAACGTCATCTCAGCCCACCTTGCTGAGAACGAGATGCGCGGTGACATCACGTTCTGGGAAAAAGCCCAGGGTGTGGCCTCGTTCAAGCACGCGCACGAGCAGGAACACGACATGGTGCTCAGCACCAGCGAACTGGGCAAAGAACTCAAGTTTCACGGCATCAACTTTGGAACGCGAGTCATTCAGAACTTCGCCTTTGCGGTCGAAAACCTGGCGCCGATTGGTCCCTGGCTTAAAGCCACGGAAGTCAACGAGATCATTCGCCCAGGATTGGCCGGCGCAATCGCTGTTGCCAGCAAGTTCGATGTCGATATGGCCATGATGGAGTCTGCGTTGCTCAAGCACCGCGACCAGGTGCTGGCCATCATCACCTACAACAAGGACGTGGAGGAGGCCCAGCGCAAGGCCGTCGAGCTGGACGCCGCAGAGCTGGTGTCCGATCTGCATGAGGCGCTGGCCTCGGCCATTGGTGTCTCGGCAGATGTGATTCCACTCATGATCAGTGCGGTCGAATCCAACAGCCGCATCACTGCGGACGAACTGAAGGCCATACAGATCCGCCGGACCACCAGCGCACTGGTGTCTGGCGGTGCACCGGCACCTGCAGCGCCTGTGCCTGCTGCTCCACAACGCTCCCTGACCGGCATGTTGGGCGGGATGCCGTCGGCACCCCAACCACCAGCTGCTGGTGCTGCGAATGCCTCAGCACCTACGACCGCATCACCGGTCGCAGACCCATCAACCGCGCCTGTGCCACCAGTTCAGAACCAGGCCAGCTTGGGCGCTGGCGCGCGCCAACGCAACCCTGGTCTGCCAGAGAACGTCTCTGAGAGCGACCCGACTGCACACATCCTTAGTTTGGTGCTGGACATCAGCGACCTGGTGCTGCTGTCCGATTGCATTCTTCACGTCAAGGACATGCCTTTTGGGTATTGCATGGACCTGCCGGAGGCGCTGGACAAGGTCGGCTCGCAAACCTTGCCTGAGATGCAAGTTCAAGTGCGGGGCGCGGCCTGGAAGTTTCTGGCCTCTGTCAGTGGCCAGCTGGACCCGCAGTGGTTCACGTTTGCCAGTGCCGATGTGTCGAGCTGGACACGTTCGGCGCTGGCAGGCCCCACCGTTTTTCGGCAGAACTACGAACGCTCGCTGCGCGGTTTCACCGCCGAAAGCGGCGACCCTGCCATGTTGTTGGTCGAGATCTACCACGTGTTCAACGTGCCCGATCTGGGCTATCTCACCGTACAACTGCTGCGCGCCATGGAGCAATTGCGTCTGGATCACCCCGAGCGTTTCGCAAGGGCTGTCACAACCGATCCAGACTTTCCGGGGTAATCCCATTCTTCAACCATGTCAGGGGAAAAAAAAAGATGTTCACCATCAGCAACACCACGATCAAACGCATGATCCTGGAACACGTCGTCGAACAGGTTGATTCAGGTGGTCTGGACGCCATCTTGGCCAGTGGCTTCAGCCCAGAGCTGATTGACGACCTTCGCAAGCGTCCTGCGCGCGATTTCTTTCATGCCGCGCAAGCCGAGGGCTTGACCATCAAGGTCGTGATCGACACCCAGAATCTGCGATCCAGCCTGTGGACCCGTGATCGTGCCCAACGCGATGAAATGCTCAAGGAGTATTTCATCCGCCACGGCGCGTCGATCTTGTTGATGCGCTCCTTGTTCACGCTTTCCAAACACGAGTTGCAGCGCTTGCGGGTGGAGCTGGACATGGCGGAGAAGACCGCAAGTGGGCGGCCGCGCCTGCCACCGACAGCCATCCGTGACCGCATCCAAAGCGCATGGTTTGACATTTGCAACTCGTTTCAGGATGAACCAGAGCGCGAACGCCTTTGGCGACTGCACAAGGCCTTCTCCGTGTACTCGATTGCATCGCTTCACCGCTGCAAGGATGAGTTCAATAACACCGAACCGTCTGTTGACTCGGGTTCGGCTCCCTTGTCCGTCTACTAACCAAGCACAGGGCAACCGTCCCAGCGCTCAAACCCATTCAAAGGAGTGAAATCCATGGCACTGAACCTTCCTATTTCCATCGCCAGCTATGGCCGGGAAAAGCCGGCCCTGAAGAACCGCCGTCAGCGGCGTTCCAAGGTGGTGCGCCCGGACTTCACTTCATCGAATTCGACCACCAGCGCCTGGCCGCAATTGCCCTCGATGGCTATGCCGGCAGACGAGGGTGCCGAGGCGGTGGTCCTGCGAATGGGGGATTCGAGCCTGACGCAAGCCGTCTTGCTCGATTGGCTGGGCCAACAGCCCATCGCCTTTCACCGGGTCTATGTGGACATCAGCGGCAGCGTGACCGCTGCTGTCTGGCTGTCCATGGTGCTGGCCCACATGGCCAGCAGTCCCAGCGATCAGATCGACGACCAGGGTATCCATCGCTTCAAGCTGGCGCGCACCCATTGCGAGGCCGAGACAGGCCTGACCGACGCCGAGCAGCGCAAGGCGCACCGGCAGCTGGTCAAGGCCGGCATCTTGTCCGTGAGTTACCCCAACAAAAACGAGTTACACCCCAACACAACACCGTCTCCGAGCTTCAAGCTCGATTTGCGCAAGCTCACCGCGTTGTTGCTCACCCACAGTGAAGGCCTGGCAGACATGATGCGGGCCTCCGCTTCAACGGCTCCGGCGATGGATGTTCAAGCCTTGGAGCGTCTCGCGCAGGAGCGTGCTGCACGTCGTCGCGCCTAAGCACCGGGACCCTCACTTGTTCCGAAGCCCATTTCAATTGCAGGCAACACAGCCAGACTTTGAGTCTGGGGTGTTGGATGCACAGGCGCATCTGGTGCCGCCAGAGCGGCAACCACCCGACCTGGGCGACATGCGCGCCCACGATGTGGCATTGAGCCATCTCAATGCCAGGGGATTCATTCAGTTCCACCCGCTGCTGGCGCAGCGGCTCATTGATTTCAAGGCTGCCATCTTTCTGGGCCATGCTTTGTACTGGTCCAAGCATTTGGAGCAAGTCCAACCCCATCGCAAGGGCTGGTTCTTCATGAGCGCTGCCCAGTGGACGCGGGCCACGAGTTTGTCAGCGCGCGAACAGGCCTCTGTTCGCGCGGCTCTGGCCAAGCGCGGATTGCTGCTGGAGGCCCTTGCTGGCCGTCCTGCCGTGATGCACTACAAGGTGGATCTGGATGCCACGGCCCAGTTGCAAGAGTGCGCCGCGCAGGCACGCCGCATCTGGGCCACCAAGCACCTTCGCCGTGGTGCCGACACATGGTACCAACACCCAAAGCAATGCCGAAAGTTTGAAGCGCGCGGGGAATGCTGCGCCACAACGCCAGCTCACGCTGTTCTCCCCTTTGGGCTTGATCGCACACTGGCGTCCCAGTGCTGGCATGGCCGACAACCAACTCTCGCCACAGGACGATGCGGCAAACCTGAACAACAAGTCGGGCACAGGCTCAACGGCCGCAGGGCTCGTGATGTCCTTGTTCGCACCTGGTCGAGTGGAAAAAATACAACCAACCGAGGTCACGGCAAAGTTATCCACAGGTTCAGTTACACGCGGTAACACTGATGCCCTTTTGTCGATGCCAATTTGCCCTTTTGTTGGTCCCAATTTGCCTTTTTGTCGAAACTATAAAGAACAAGGTATTTCAAGGTATTTTCAAACTACGACTACAGCGCGAAGCCCTGTGGATAACTTCACTGATGAAAAAACCAGTCGTCGTCGGATTGAAAGTCTAGAAAACAAAGAGAGACCGAATTCAGAAACAGCCGTTGAACAAAAAAACGCCGAAAATGGGCCTGAATGGGCGTCAGAACGCGCCAAACAGGTTTCCCGATGGGGTGATAGTGTGACGGGTAAAAAATCGCTTAAATCGCCCGAAATCAAACAAGAAGCGATTCGCCCGAAACCACCATCGGACCCGTCTCAAGCGAGGGCACCGGACCTCCACCCCGGCCTCATTCTCCCAGTGGGTTTGGATGCGTCCACCAAACAAGCGATCTTGGGAACGATCACCCAAGCATCACCTGACCTTCGCCAATCCTTCCTGGATGAGCTGGCCGGGCACCTGTCGATCCCCACCAAGACCATCCACAACCCCGCAGGGTGGCTGCACAGCTTGATCCGCCGCCACCGCGAGGGCTTTGTGGCCCTAGCGATGGCCGAACAAGTGGCTGGACTGAGGGTGAAGCGTCAACAGCATGACGCCCGCATGGCTGGCATTGCCTCTGGACCTGTTGATGCCAAAGCAGCAGCGGCCACCACTTCACAAGAGCCAGTCAGTGGTGAGGCCGATCTAGAAGGGCCGTCAGAAAGCAAGCGGATCAATCTGCAGCGGCTTGAGGAACTCAAGGCCTCGTTTGCAGCCAAGGCGAAGACCGGAGGATGGAAATGAGCTTGATCAAAAACGCTTGCTCAAACCATGTAGCCCGAAACGGGCCACCTGGCACGCCGTGCCACGTAGCCCAAAACGGGCCACACAACACATTGGAGTTGAAAAATGGACAGTAAGACCCTTTTCAATGAGCTTCTCCAT
>Ga0209231_1000582_pt1 | contig 19167 bp, 18 predicted proteins | sample Deesub45470m_DNA_FD_188086 | JGI IMG/M metagenome (GOLD analysis project Ga0209231, IMG submission 188086) | Deep subsurface microbial communities from North Pacific Ocean - 450_OLKR46/470m Metagenome (SPAdes) (version 2) | ecosystem: Environmental > Terrestrial > Deep subsurface > Unclassified ... | reverse complement strand
TGCCACTGCCGCCTATTCTGCTCGATGTGCTGTTTACTTTTAACATCGCCATTGCCGTGATGGTATTGCTGATTAGCATGAACACCACCAAGGCGCTGGATTTCCTGTCCTTCCCGACCATCCTGCTAATGACCACATTGCTGCGTTTGTCGCTTAACGTGGCTTCGACGCGCGTGGTGTTGCTCGAAGGCCATACCGGGCCGGATGCGGCGGGTAAGGTGATTGAATCGTTCGGACATTTTCTGGTGGGTGGCAATTACGCCGTGGGTATCGTGGTATTTGCGATTCTGGTGGTCATTAACTTTATGGTTATCACCAAGGGCGCGGGACGTATCGCCGAGGTGGGCGCACGCTTCACGCTGGATGCGATGCCCGGCAAGCAAATGGCGATTGACGCGGATTTGAACGCGGGACTGATCGGCGAGGATGTGGCGCGCAAACGGCGTGCAGAAATTTCTCAGGAAGCGGATTTTTACGGTGCGATGGATGGTGCGAGTAAATTTGTGCGCGGCGATGCGATTGCCGGCATCCTCATCCTGTTCATCAACCTGATCGGCGGGCTGATTGTCGGTGTGCTGCAACATGATATGGATATGGCTTCGGCCGCCAAGGTTTACACCCTGCTGGCGATTGGTGATGGTTTGGTGGCGCAGATACCGGCCTTGGTGATTTCGACTGCCGCCGGTGTGGTGGTGAGTCGTGTGGCCACAGATGAAAATATCGGCGAGCAAATGCTGGGCCAGTTGTTCAGGCAGCCGCAGGTTATCATGTTGACCGCCGCGATTATTGGCATGATGGGGCTGATTCCGGGCATGCCGCATTTTGCCTTTTTGTTGTTGGCGAGTGCGATGGTCTGGCTGGCTTACCACTTGTCACAAAAAACTGAAAAAGTAGCGGAACAGGAGCAGGCGGTTGCAGCGGAGACGCCGGTTATTACCGAGCCTGCCGATGCCAGTTGGGAAGATGTCGCGCAAGTGGATGTGCTTGGGCTGGAAGTAGGCTACCGGTTGATAGCACTGGTAGATAAGGCGCAGGACGGCGATCTGCTGCGCAGAATAAAAGGAATACGCAAGAAGTTCACCCAGGATATTGGTTTTCTTCCCCCATCCGTGCATATTCGGGACAATCTGGACTTGCGTCCGAACGGGTATCGCATCACTCTCAAGGGAGTGGAAGTGGGCAGCGGCGAGGCTTATCCGCATCAATTTCTGGCGATCAATCCGGGTAACGTGACGGGTGAGTTGATCGGCACGCCTACGCGTGACCCGGCATTCGGCCTGCCTGCCGTCTGGATTGATGCGGCGTTGCGCGAACAGGCGCAGATCATGGGTTATACCGTAGTGGACCCCGGTACAGTGGTGGCTACCCACCTGAGCAATTTGATCAGCACGCGTTCAGCCGAGTTGCTGGGACGGCAGGAAGTGCAACAGCTGCTTGAGCACCTCGGCAAGTCGGCACCTAAGCTGGTGGAAGATCTGGTGCCCAAGACCCTGCCGCTGGGTACGGTGCAGAAGGTGCTGCAAAATCTGCTGGATGAAGGGATGCATATCCGCGACATGCGTACTATTGTTGAAACGCTGGCCGACAATGCGTCGCGCAGCCAGGATGCCTATCAGCTGACCACGCTGGTACGTGTCGCATTGGGACCTGCCATTGTGCAGCAGTATTATCCTGCCGAACAGGAATTACAGGTGATTGGCATGGATAAGGAGCTGGAACATATCCTGATGCAGGCGATGCAGGCGAGTCAAAACGGTATCGGCATCGAACCGGGGCTGGCGGATGCCGTGCTGCGTGAATCGCGCGTAGCGGTAGAGAAACAGGAGCAACTGGGCTTGCCAACGGTGATGTTGGTCCCGGCGCAATTACGCGATTTACTGGCGCGTTTTTTGAAGCGTTCAGTGCCCAATTTAAGAGTTATTTCACATGATGAAGTACCGGACTTTAAGACAATTCGAGTGACGGCATTGGTAGGAGGAACAGCATGAAAATCAGAAAATTCATCGCCACAACAGCGCGTGAGGCATTAAGAGAAATTCGCAGCGAGCTGGGTGAGGATGCCGTTATTTTGTCGAATCGAAAAACGGAACAAGGCGTGGAAATCGTTGCGATGGCTAACGATGAAATGGTGCGACTGTCCGGTGACGAGATGGTGCGACTGTCCGGCACAATCAAGCACGGGCAAAAATTGAAGGCCAAAGAACAGGAATCCGCCAAAGCCGAAAAGGCAGCGGCTGAAGTGGTGATTGCGGCTGTGACGGCACCCGCTGCAACAACGGCGGAAGCTTCGATACTCGGCGAGATTAAATCCATGCACAGTATGTTGCAAAAACAGATTGAGACATTGTCATGGAATAATGTGCAGCAGCGCGATCCGCAGCGTGCCGGGTTGTTGCGTCGCATGCTGAATTCCGGCTTCAGTACCTTGCTGGCGCGCCAGTTGTTGAACAAGATGCCTGACGGGAACGAGAGGGGTGAAGCCTGGATCAAGCAAGTGCTCAAGCGTAATTTGCGGGTCGCGGCTGAGGAGGATGATATCGTAGTCAAAGGCGGAGTGTATGCGCTGATTGGCCCGACCGGCGTGGGCAAAACCACCACTACCGCCAAGCTGGCGGCGCGCGCTGTGGTGCGTTACGGTGCGGACAAGGTAGCTTTGCTGACCACGGATAGCTACCGGATAGGCGCTTATGAACAGCTCAAGATTTACGGCAAAATACTCGGTGTGGCGGTGCATGCGGTGAAGGGTGCCGATGATTTGCGACTGACGCTTTCCGCGCTGCGTCACAAGCATCTGGTGTTGATTGATACCGTGGGGATGGGGCAGCGCGATGAGCGTGTCTCCGAGCAGAGCGACATGTTTGATGCGACCAGCGTGCAGCGTTTGCTGGTGTTGAATTCCACCAGCAGCGGCGATACGCTGGAAGACGTGGTGCGTATGTACTACAGCAATAAGGTGATCGGTTGCATTGCTACCAAGCTGGATGAGGCGGTTAATCTGGGTGCGTTGCTGGACGTGGTGATGCGCCATCGCATGGTGATGTATTTCATGGCAAATGGGCAGCGCGTGCCTGAAGACTTGCATCCTGTTAATATCGACATTCTGTTGCACCGGGCCTTCAAGGCCGTGGAAGAAAAAACGCCGTTTACCTTGGAAGAGCTTGAGTTCCCGATGATGATGGCCGGAGCGGTGGAATCATCGACGAATGAGGTGTCGTATGCACTCTGACGGTGCAGTTGTGAAGATTGCAGCTGAAGCGGTCCTTGAGCCTGCCATGCCGCAGCGTCTGGGTATTGACGATCAGGCCGAAGGCCTGCGGCGCTTGCTGGTGCGTAATCAAACGCAGGTGATTACGCTGGTGGCGGGACAGCAGGGCTTGGGACGTACCAGCGCAACGCTCAATCTGGCCGCCGCGTTGTCCAGTGCCGGTAAGGATGTGTTAGTGTTGGATGAGAATTCGGCGCCGAATAATTTAACAGAGAGTCTGGGCTTGTTTGCACGCTATGACTTGCTGGATGTGGCGCAGGGAAAATGCCAGCTCCGTGATGCAGTCTTGCGCGGGAAGGGATATGCCGTGCTGCCTACTGCGCGTGCGATGCGTGCGCTGGCTAAACTGAATGCGGCAGAGCAGCAGTGTCTGGAAAATGCGCTGTCCGAGGCGAGTGGCGGCGTAGATGTGATGCTGGTGGATGCCGCGATGTTGGCCGGGCAAGCCGTTGTATCGTCGAGTCTGGCTTCGGGGGTCAGGTTACTGGTGGTGATGGAGGCGACAAGCAGCGGCATTACCGAGAGTTATTCGCTGATTAAACGCCTGGCGCTGGAGAATGCGCGCCTACGGTTTGAAATCGTGGTGAACAAAGCGGCCAATGAGCAAACAGCCCGATTGGTGTTTGGCAATATGGAAAAAGTAGCCCGGAGTAATCTGGCTGCACGCTTGGACTATCTGGGTTGTATCCCGCTCGATGACAAGCTTAAACGTGCGACGCAATTGGGTCGATCGGTAGTGGAGGCATTCCCGGCAGCAAATGCTGCAAGATCCTATGCGGCACTATCGCAAAAAGTGTTGCAAACGACGATGCAGCAGGATGAAATGGCAGGTGGAATTTCGCAGATGATGAAAAACCTGATCAAACAATTGGCGCGCCAACACGCAGTCGCCAGCCATTAGTCGTTAGCGGCTAGTTAAACCAGCAGACTAATAATCAACGTACAGTGACTCACGACTAAATTATGTATAACGCTTCCGGATTGCAGGATAAAAATCAGTGCCTGCGGGATTATGCACCGCTGGTAAAGCGAATCGCGCATCAAATGATGAGCAAATTACCGTATAGCGTGCAGATCGATGACATCATACAGGCCGGTATGATAGGGCTGCTGGATGCCGCAAGCCGCTATGACGAAATACACGGCGCACAATTTGAGACTTATGCTACGCAGCGTATCCGGGGCTCCATGCTCGATGAGTTGCGCAGTGCAGACTGGTTGCCTCGCAGCTTACGACGTGAGATGCGGCGGATTGAACTGGCAGTCAGTCGCTTGCAACAAAAAGTGGGCAGAGCGCCGAACGAAACCGAGATAGCTAATGAGCTGGACGTCACGCTGGTCGAATACCAGCAGATGTTGCAGGAAGCGCGCGGCGCACAACTGGTGTATTACGAGGATTTTCATGACGAAGACCATGACGACTTCTTCGAACGCTTCGAATTCAGCGATGATAGTGACCCGATGGCCTTATTGCAGGATGAGCGTTTTAAAGTTGAATTGGTACAGGCTATTGAAAATTTGCCGGAACGCGAACGTATGTTGATGGGTATGATTTACGAACAGGAAATGAATTTGCGTGAAGTCGGCGAGGTGTTTGGCGTCAGCGAATCGCGCATTTCACAACTGCATAGCCAGGCAGTGGCACGCTTGCGCAGTTCGCTGAAAGGCTGCTGATGGACAAGCTGACGCTACTCGGTTTTCTGGTCGGATTGGTCGGTATATTGACCGGGCAGATTCTGGAAGGCAGCGATCTCAGTATTTTGTTTCAGGGTGCCGCATTCCTGATCGTATTTGGTGGAACACTGGGCGCGGTGATGGTGCAAAGCTCAAGCAAGGTGTTCTTTACCGCAGTCAAGATGGGGAGTTGGGCGTTTGTGCCACCGAAACTGGCGGGGCGCGAGACGGTCAGGCAGCTAACAGAATGGAGTAATTTAAGCCGCAAGGAAGGCATGTTGGCGCTGGAAGCGCGTATTCCCGGCATAACCGACCCCTTTTTGAAAAAAGGGGTGCAGTTGCTGGTGGACGGTCACAGCGCAGACGAGATTCGTGCCGTGCTGGAAATTGACATCCACACCTGGGAGCAACTGCGTTGGCAATCAGCGCGGGTATGGGAGGCGGCGGCTGGTTATTCGCCCACCATCGGTATTATCGGTGCTGTGCTGGGGTTGATGCATGTCATGCAAAACCTTACCGATCCCAGCAAATTGGGGGGTGGCATTGCGGTTGCCTTTGTCGCGACCATTTATGGCGTGGCTTTTGCGAATCTACTATTCTTGCCCGTCGCGAATAAATTGAAAGCGCTCATCATGCAGCATACGCACATGCGTGACATGGTGGTTGATGGTTTGTGCGCGATTGCAAACGGGAATAATCCGCGTTTGGTCGAGCTCAAGCTGGAAAGCTATCTGGTCTAACCATGGCACGCCGACGTAAACGCGCTGAGCACGATAATCATGAACGCTGGCTGATATCGTACGCTGATTTCGTCACGCTGTTGTTTGCGTTTTTTGTGGTGATGTACGCGATTTCATCGGTCAATGAAGGTAAATACAAAACTTTTAGCGACTCGCTGAATGTCGCCTTTTCTCAACAGCCCGATGCGGTTTCGATCTCGATTGTGCCTAACCAGGAGGAGCAAAGACTCAAGGTGTTGGTGGATAAACGTACCGCGCGTCTGGTGGAGCAACAGCGCAAGGTGCAGGAACAAATGAAGGAAGTTCACGACAGTTTGCGTCAGCTGATGGCACCACAAATTGCCCAGGGTCAAATTGGTATCTACCAGACCAAGCGCGGTGTGGTCGTGGATATCAGCGCCAGTACGCTGTTCAAGGAAGGTGAGGCGACCTTGCAGTCTGATGCGCAGGGCGTTGTGCAACAGCTGGCACGGGTTTTGAGTCAAAAGGAACAGTCTGTCGAGGTGGAAGGTCACACCGATGATGTGCCCATCAAGAACGCGCAGTTCCCTTCCAATTGGGAACTGTCCTCGGGGCGTGCCAGCAGCATGGTCAAGACGCTTATTTCTTACGGGGTGCCGGAGTCACGTCTGATGGCGGTCGGTATGGCCGCAAATCAACCCGTCGTGCCCAATGATACGCCTGAGCATCGTGCCCAAAATCGCCGGGTCTCGATTACGCTGGTGTCACCTGAGTTTGATCGTTTGAATCCATCCGCGCCACCGTAGGGTGGGCACGTCTTTGTGGGTCAGGGGCCGTAGGGTGGGCACGTCTTTGTGCCCACGCGGGTGATCTCCAACCCGCAATCAGAGTGCCCACGCGGGTGATCTCCAACCCGCAATCAGACGTTGCCGAGCGATCTGCCGCTGCCGGGCGCAAAGTTGGTTTGCCCGTCCGGACCGTATAGATTGGCTTTGTTTACAGCCTTGCTGAGCACGGAGAGTGTTTGTTGATTGTGGCGCAGCTTCATCTGTATCAATTCGCCATTGATGTGATTGAGTTGCTGAGACTGTTCTGCAAGGGTACGTATTTCTTGCCAAAGGGCTAAACCTTGCACGCAGTTATTTGTCAGCCATGTCTGGATGGCGCTGCTTTCGAGTACAGGAAGGGATTTTTGCAGCAGGCGACGACGCCCTTCGGCGACTTCATTGAATTGCACGGCGTGTGTTGATTTTTGTTCGGCGAGTGCCAGTAGCTGATCGATAGCGTTTTCCGTCAATAACCTTTGCTCTTGCTTCAAAATTTCGGCAAAGCCACGCACCAGACGCAGCTCTTCTGTCAGAGCGGTTAATAATTCCGGGCAGGAAGGATGGTTCAAATCTACGCTCTGCTGCCGATCAGATCCTGCACACTTTGAATCAGCTGATCGGCTACCAGTCCTGAATTAACCTGAAAACGTCCATCGCTGATGGCCTGTTTGATTTCGGCTACTTTGTTGGCATCCACGACCGGCGAGCTCGCCATGCTGGCTTCCATCTTGTTCAGCTGTGCCGCCGTTGAACCTAGCGATACGCTGGTGCTGGATTGTTGTGGGGTGGGGCTGGTTTTGGCATTGCTGGTACGCGGGCCTTCACTCATCAGGCCTGCGGGCAGCGGGGTCGTTGTTTTTTCGATTTTCATGATAATCCTCTCAGGCCGGTGGTACTAAAATTTGGGTAGTTGCCTTCTATATCGGAAGGAATCTGTAAAACTTTAGGGTAATTTAACATTATTTTTTAAGTTGTTGCCAGATTAACAAATTTTTCACCAGAGTTGACGAATAAGCGGCAATTTTGCGCATTGTTCCGCAAAACGGATGGATGATAAAAGTGGTATCTTCGCACCTCACGCCAACAGGTGCAGACTTCGGTTTTCTGCAAAGAAGAGCATGTTAAAAACATTTGAAGAAACACTTGATCCTGCGGATTGGCAGGATTTCCGCCTGCAAAGCCATCGCATGCTGGACGATATGCTCGATTATATTGAATCTTTGCGTGAACGCCCGGTCTGGCAGCCGATTCCTGTGGCGGTGCGCGAAGTTTTTCAGCAACCCTTGCCCGCACAGCCGGGCGATCTCGGGGCCGCGCATGAAATGTTTATGCAGAATGTGCTGCCGTACGCAATCGGCAATGCGCATCCCGGCTTCATGGGCTGGGTTCATGGCGGGGGCACGCCGGTGGGGATGCTGGCGGAAATGCTGGCGGCCGGTTTGAACGCCAATCTGGGCGGACGTGAGCAGATGCCCGTCGAAGTTGAGCGCCAGTTGTTGCGCTGGGTGCGTGAGTTATTCGGTTTTCCGGAAACGGCCAGCGGACTGTTTGTCACCGGCACTTCCATGGCTAATCTGATCAGTGTGCTGGTTGCACGTACCGCCGCTCTGGGCAGCGAGGTGCGCGAGCAAGGCTTGTCTGCTGGACATAAACTGACCGCTTATACTTCGTCTAGTGCGCATGTCAGTGTGGCGCAGGCCATGGATATGGCGGGTATCGGTGCGGCGGCACTGCGCAAGATACCGGTGAATGCGCACTATCAGATGGATATTGCCGCGCTGGAGCAGGCGATCGCGGCGGACAAGGCGGCGGGCATGACGCCGTTTTTCATTGCCGCGACGGCGGGGACGGTCGATGTCGGCGCGATTGATGCGCTGGCTGAGATAGCCGATGTCGCGCAGCGTGAGGGTGTCTGGTTTCATGTGGATGGCGCATACGGTGCGCTCGGTCGGCTGGCCTCAGATATTGCACCCTTGTTGCAGGGTATAGAACGTGCCGATTCCATCGCTTTCGATTTTCACAAATGGGGGCAAGTGCCCTACGATGCGGGATTTGTGCTGGTGCGCGATGGTACGTTGCACTACAACACTTTTGCGTCTCCCGCAGCCTATTTGCAACGTGAAACGCGGGGTATGGCAGCAGGTTCGCCCTGGCCGTGCGATTTCGGACCGGATTTGTCGCGCGGATTCCGGGCGCTCAAAACCTGGTTTACCTTGCAGGTGTATGGCTCGGAGAAACTGGGACAGGTCATTTCGAATACCTGTGCGCTGGCCCGATATTTGCGGCAACGCGTCGAAACGGAATCCGGATTGGAACTTATGGCACCCGTTGCGCTGAACATCGTGTGCTTCCGCTATCGTAGCGCCGAGGCAGACAGGATCAACGCGGACATTGTGGTGGCACTTCAGGAATCGGGTATTGCCGCACCTTCAACTACGAGGATCAACGGGCAGCTCGCGATACGCGCAGCCATAGTCAATCATCGCACCCGGACTGGCGACATTGACGCATTGATAGCGGCGACGCTGGCATTCGGCGCTGATATTGAGCGCCAGGCTGAAAAATTTTAAAAAACGCTGGATAGTTATAGATAAAGTCGGGAATACAAGATGAAGATTGAGGTTGTTGAGCAGCAGGGCGCGAATCCGCCACTCATCGGTCTGGCCAGACTGATGCGCATGGCTGTTGCAGGAATGGATCTCGCCCCGCTGGGTGCTGAACTGATTGCGCGTGCCGGGGCTGATCCGCGCACGGCGGATGCCAATGCGCTGATGGACTTGTCCACGGTCTTGCAACTCAGGGGCGAGCGCGAGTTGGCGCTGGAAATCCAGTCGCAGGCGATGGCGATACAACAAATTTATTCCGCACCCCGTGGACAGACAAGCCGGGCCGCCATCAGGCTGCTCGCCATCATGGGGCCTGGTGATTTGATGGCAAATTCGCCCATCGAATTGCTGCTGGAAGAGGTCGATGTTGCGCTCGATATGGTGTATGTGACGACTGAACTGGACTTGCCGGCGCGCTTGCCTGAGCATGATGTGCTGTTTGTCGCGATAGCTGAATCCGAACAAAATATTCCGCTGCTCGAGAAAATTCAGGCTGCCATTGCTTCATGGTCTCGTCCGTTGCTCAATGATCCTGCGCGGATAGCCCTGTTGTCACGCGACAACAACTGCGCATTGCTGAAGTCAGTGGCGGGGCTGGATATACCGGTTACCGTGAGAATCAGTAGGCCGGTTCTGGAGCAGATATCCGCTGGTGAGCGTTCAATGGCCGAGATACTTGATGACGGTGATTTTCCGCTTATCGTGCGTCCGGTTGATTCTCATGCCGGCAAGGGGCTGGAGAAACTGGCGGATGCGACAGCGATTACGAGTTATTTATCCGGGATAGCAAACCAGGAATTTTATGTTTCACGTTTCGTCGATTATCGCGGGACGGACGGCTTGTTCCGTAAATACCGCATCGTGCTGATTGAAGGGCGACCGTTTGTTTGCCATATGGGCATCTCAGATCACTGGATGATTCATTATCTGAACGCGGGTATGGCCGAAAGCGCAGAAAAACGGGCTGAAGAAGCAAAGTTCATGGCCGATTTTGACGCCAGTTTTGCTGTTCGGCACGCCGGGGCTTTCAAGGCCATCAATGAGCGGATCGGACTGGATTACCTGGGTATAGACTGCGCTGAAACACGCGACGGCAAGCTGCTGATTTTTGAAGTTGACAGCTGCATGATCGTACATGCGATTGATTCTATTGATACTTTCCCCTATAAACAACCACAGATGCGTAAGGTGTTCGATGCCTTTTACCGGATGCTGGCCCATGCGGCGCGTGTCGAATCATCGTGAAATTTTCAGAGCACTCACTTACCGTCAGCGCGCATCCATTTCCGGCGACGGAGCAGTTACTGGTTTCCGGCGGCGATGCGCGCATCGCGCTCGATCCGCATAGCGGTCTGAACAAGTACGGTTGCCAGCCTTATCCTGATCCGCAGATGTTGGCACTGGGTTCCTCCACCGCATCGGTGATTTCTGCGGCGAGTTTTGCTGCGGCCGAGCAATTGCGTGATCGCCTGCTGCAAGAGTTGGACAGCGCACCGCTTGCAGCCGTTTATCCGCGCGAGATGCAGCGTATCAGGACGGAATTGCTGTGCGGGCTGGATGATCTGGATATCGAGCTGGTTTTTGCCACCTCGGGCACGGATGCGCATTCTATCGTCGCCCGGCATGTCGCGAATGCCAGCGGCACGCCCCTCAGGGTGGTGATGGTGGAAGAGGCGGAAACGGGCAGCGGTGTGGCGGCGGCACTGGCGGGGCAGCATTGCAAAACAGGTTCGTCTGCCGGAACAGACCGTTCAGAGGCTATTGAAGTGTGCTCCGTACCGCTGCGGGCGGCAGATGGAACGACGCGCCCGGCAGATTGTATCGATGCCGACGTGGTTGTGCTGGTAAACGAGGCTGTCGTGCAAGGCGGGCGCGTATTGCTGGTGATGGTGGATCAGTCCAAAACGGGATTAATCGCACCCAGTCCGGCTTGTGTTGCCGGCTTGCGTCACCGGCATCCGCAATACCTGGATATTCTGGTGGATGCCTGTCAATTTCGCATTGCGCCACCGACCCTGCGCGCCTATCTGCAACAGGGTTTCATGGTCGCGCTCACGGGATCAAAATTTTTCACCGGCCCGTCATTTTCAGGCGCTTTGCTTTTTCCGGCAAGTATGGGGCAGCGACTGAAGTTACGCGCGGCTGATGGTGCAGGTGCGGCAAATTTTGGTTTATTGCTGCGCTGGGAGGCGGCGCTGATCGAATTACGCCGGTTTCGCGCAGTGCCCGAATCTGTCGTGGTTGGTTTCATGCGTGCCTTTGAACAGGCGGTGCAGCAGCGGCTGATGAATGATCCGCGTTTCGAACCGCTGGAGGTTCCATCGCTGAAGCGCGAGCCATTCACAATCCGGCAGAGCTGGGATCATATCCAGAGCATTTTCCCTTTTATGCTGTATCGCCCTGAAACGGCTGCCGGTCGTATCCCGCTCAATCGCGACCAAATGCTGCAAATTTATCGTCAGTTGCCCGTGGAGGTGGATGGCGCTGCGAGCCTGCGTTGCCAGCTCGGACAGCCGGTTGCATGCGGCACGCGCGAGGGTGTTCCGGTAAGTGCCTTGCGTTTGTGCATCAGCGCGCGGCTGATCAGTGATGCCTATGAGGGAAAAGGCATAGACGGGGTTATTGATGAGGCTTGGGCTGCGCTGGATAAAATCGCATGGCTAGTTGATCGGCTCAACGACCAGCAAACGAGAGCAGTGATCAGGGGGTGATCTGTGCTACTCCGTCCGCCACGGCCATGCCGCTGATGACGCGGCCTGTAGAGGTGCGTATCTGCACGGATTCTCCTTCGCTGGCATTGTTCAGTGCCACACCCGCGCCGCTGATACTGAAACCACTGCCTTGCACGGAGAGTCGCACGGATTGACCTTGCTTGATGCTATAAGGCGCGCGCAGCATGCTTTCACGCAGTATGGAGCTCGATGCGACGCTGTAGCGCAACACTTTCCCTATTACCTGCTTGCTGTCCGTGATGCCGCCTGGCTGTGTGGTTTCGGTGGTGAGTCGTGCTATGTCCTGTTCGCGCACGATTTGCCCTGCCGTCAGCGGATGTGCGCTGATTAGCAAATCGCGGGTGATTTTGATTTGTACCGGGATGAACAAGCTCCAGCCATTCGCCTCCAGACAACGCACGCCGATGGAAACGCGCCCTATCAATTTGCTGCCAGACGGCAGGAAAGCTTCGATCCGGCTGCATGCGCGTAAGGCGATGCGGCTATCGATTTCATCTACATGATAGGCAACCTTGCCGGGAAGATCGGCGGTTTGTTGCTTCACGAAGTTGTCCACTGTCTTTTTCAGCAGGGCATGTTCCTGCTGCGCACCGGCGCTGGCACAGTATAGAAACAGACAGGCTATCAATAAAAAGTTTTTCATGGGCATCATTGTGCGTGTCGCGGGCTATTTAGGGAAGGGTTGAATAGCCCGGAATTAAGGGGGAAAGTCATCGCTAATCGGTAGATAAGAATTTTCAACGCGTCGTAGTATTGCTATCAAGCACGTTTTAGTCAGTGAAAAGGAGGGCGTTATGATCAACAAATTGGATGAGTCCTTGCGTTTTCAACAAACCGCATTGAGCCTGCGCGGTGCGCGTCAGGAGCTGCTGGCTTCCAATATCGCCAACGCCGACACCCCTAACTACAAGGCGCGTGACATTGATTTTGCCAGTGCCTTGCAAAATGCCGTCGCCGGGTCTGCTGCAAAACTGCCGGTTGCGCAGAGTTCAAACAAACATCTGGAAGGTAATGCAGGTGGTTCAGTGATGGGCGCGCCTGTGCTGTACCGCAGGCCGGTGCAGCCGAGTGCAGACGGAAATACGGTTGATATGGATGTGGAGCGCGCGCAATTTGCCGACAATGCATTGCGCTACGAAGCTAATGTGCAGTTCGTCAGTGCCAAACTGAAGGGCATGTTGACGGCGATACAAGGCTAAATGTAAAGGAGGTTGAGCAATGTCTCTATTCAATATCTTTAATGTGTCCGGTTCGGGCATGGCGGCACAGTCGCAGCGGTTGAATGCGGTTGCCAGTAATCTGGCGAATGCGGATAGCACCACCAGTGCCGATGGTCAGCCCTATCGCGCCAAACAGGTGGTCTTTTCCGCTACGCCCATGGGCAGCGCGCAAGGCGTGAAGGTCGTGGCCGTAGCTGAAGACAAGTCACCGGGCAAGATGATATACGACCCCAAACATCCGATGGCCGATGAGAAAGGCTATGTGGAAATGCCCAATGTAAACGTGGTGGACGAGATGGTTAACATGATCTCTGCTTCGCGTGCCTACCAGAATAATGTCGATGTGTTGAACACATCGAAAACCTTGTTGTTAAAGACGCTGGCTATCGGGCAATAAGGGCGTGGTGCAACCGCGCCGTGATTAACAACTGACAGGAAACCATCATGATTAATGCCACAACGGACACCACTAACTTGTTTGCATCTGCTAATACGAGCACGACAGCGGCAAAGACGGTCAATGAGCAGGACCGCTTTATGACTCTGCTGGTTGCGCAGATGAAAAATCAGGATCCGCTCAATCCTATGGATAACGCGCAGATGACATCGCAACTGGCGCAAATCAGCACGGTAAGTGGTATTGATAAATTAAACACCACCTTGCAGGCATTGAGCGACAGCATGGCGCCGAATCAGACGCTGCAGGCCGCCAGCATGATAGGGCATGGGGTGATGGTGCCGGGCAATGGCGTTGATTTGGCCAATGGCCTGGCTTTCGGCGGTTTTGAATTGACGCAGCCAGTGGATGGCGCAACTGTATCGATATACAACCAGGCGGGTGAGCTGGTGCGCAGTATCGATTTAGGCCCGCAGCCGTCGGGTTTGGGCAAGTGGCAATGGGATGGTAAGGATGGCGCGGGAACAGCCATGCCGGATGGCAGCTATAGTTTTGAGGTCAATGGAGCTCAGGGCGGGACGAGTGTGGCTGCGACAGGATTGGAGTTTGGTGTGGTGAGTAGCGTCACACAAAGCGCGCAGGGTGTAACTTTGGATGTCGGGCGGTCGGCAGGTGTGGCGCTTTCGCAAGTTAAACAAATTCTTTAAGGAGAAAGTCATGGGTTTTCAAGTAGGTTTGAGCGGTTTGAATGCGTCATCCAAACATCTGGATGCCATAGGCAATAACGTGGCGAATTCCAGCACCGTGGGTTTCAAGCAATCGCAGGCGCAATTCGCCGATTTGTTTTCTGCTTCTCTGAATGGTTCGGCGGCCTCGCAAGTCGGCGGCGGGACGAAAATTGCCGGCATCACGCAGCAGTTTACCCAGGGAAATATTACCAATACCAATAATCCTCTGGATACAGCTATCAGCGGCCAGGGTTTCTTCCGCATGGTCGATGCTGACGGTGGTGTTTTGTATAGCCGAAACGGACAGTTTCAGATGGATAAGAATGGATTTCTGGTCAATAATCAGGGGCATAAAGTGTCCGGTTATCTGCCGGATGTCAACGGTGTGATCATCGCCGCACAGCCTTTGCCACTGCAAGTCAGCTCGGCGGATTTGAAGCCGAATGCGTCCACCACAGCGGTGATGGGCGCGAATCTGGATTCGCGCGCCACCGTGCCGTTTGCCGCTGTTTTTGATGCTGCAGACCCGACTTCATACAATAATTCAACGTCACTCTCGGTTTACGACAGTCTGGGCGCCAGTCATGTGGGGACGATGTATTTTCAGCGTCAGCCAATTACACCCCCAACTTTTACATCCGCCACTACGACTACCGCGACCGTTAGCACGGTAGCAGGTTTGGCAATTGGCAATACGATCACCTTTGCTCTCCCGGCTCCTGCGCAGACCGCGACGATTACGGGGATTAATGCTGTGACCAATACGGTGACTTTTGCAGCTTTAGCCCTTGCGCCAACGGGCGGTCCCCTTACTACCGATGCGCCATCGGTCAACTGGAAGGCATTCCTGACCGTGGACGGGGTGAGTGTTGCAGGCGCAACCACCCCTGAACTAACCATGCTGACATTTGATGCGCTGGGGAAACTGGTTTCGACCACGCCGGCTTCCGTGCCGGTCGGGACGGTAGTTTCTTCGGCATTGTTTCCGACTTCCACTACGGTGTCGCCGACCCAGGCACTTACTTTTGATTTTGGTTCGCCAACGGCAGGCACGACGCAATATGGCGGGAATTTTGGTGTCAACACCTTGACGCAGAATGGTTATACATCGGGGCGTCTGAACTCGACCACCACCAGTCCGGACGGCACAATTTTAGGGCTTTACTCCAACGGACAATCGCGTCCGCTGGGGCAAATACTGTTGACTAATTTTACCAACCCGCAAGGCTTGCAGCCGGTAGGCAATAACGAATGGGTGGAAACTGCCGATTCAGGCGGGCCGCTGGTGGGCATTCCCGGGTCAAGCAGTCTGGGTTTGCTGCAGTCCTCTGCGACCGAAGATTCCAATGTGGATTTGACCGCTGAGCTGGTGAATATGATTACCGCGCAGCGCGTTTATCAGGCCAATTCACAAACCATTAAGACGCAGGATCAGTTGCTGCAAACCATCGTAAGTCTGAGATAGTGGTGAGTGGTGAGTGGTGAGTGGTGAGTGGTGAGTGGGGTTTTCCACTTACCACTGAGGCACACAGTGCCGATCTACTCACCCCTTACTAAATAAGGAGTATGCAATGGATAAGTTGATTTATACCGCGATGACCGGTGCTTCTCATGTGCTGCAGCAGCAGGCGGCGGTGTCGGAGAATCTGGCGAACACCAACACCCCGGGGTTTCGCGCGACGCTGAATACCTTCCGCGCCGTGCCCCTGGTGGGTGAGGGCTTGCCTACGCGTACTTTTGTGGTGGATTCAACTTCAGGCTCGGATTTCACGCCAGCTGCCTTTCAGCCCACCGGACGCGAGCTGGATGTGGCGGTAAATGGTGCCGGCTGGATCGTGGTGCAGGATGCGGACGGTAAGGAGGCATACACCCGTAATGGCAGTCTGCAAATCAGTTCGAACGGAGTGTTGCAGACACGCACCGGGCTGAATGTGCTGGGTGACTCGGGGCCGATCACCATCCCTCAGGGAGTGCAGGTCACCTTTGCCAAGGACGGTACGATTTCGGCTGTTCCTGAAGGACCGCAGGCGGCCTCGGTATCAGCCGTGGGGCGCCTGAAACTGGTTAACCCGCCTGCAGAGCAGTTGGACAGGGGTGGGGACGGACTGTTTCGTTTAAAGGACGGTTCTGCGGCGGCAGTGGACGCAAAAATAGAAGTTGTTCCTGGCAATCTGGAAGGCAGCAACGTGAGCACGGTGGAAATGCTGGTGGACATGATTTCACTGGCACGCAAATTCGATATGCAGATGAAAATGCTGCAAAGTGCAGATAACAACGCAAAGCAGGCTAGTTCGATAATGAGTATTGCTGGATAGTCGTTAGTCGCTAGTCGCTGGTTTTTAGTTAAGGCAAAACCAGCGTAGCTGACAATTCGACTAACGACTAACGACTAACGACTGAGGTCAAAAATGATACGTTCTCTATGGATTTCCAAAACCGGTCTGGATGCACAGCAAACCCAGATGGATGTGGTGACTAATAATCTGGCTAACGTCAGTACCAATGGTTTCAAGCGTTCACGTGCGGTATTTGAGGATTTGCTTTATCAGACTATACGCCAGCCCGGTGCGCAGTCATCTCAGCAGACTCAGATCCCGTCAGGTTTGCAGATTGGCACCGGTGTACGTCCGGTAGCCGCTGAACGGATCCACACTCAGGGTAATCTGCAACAAACCGGCAACCAGCTGGATGTGGCGATACAGGGAAGCGGATTCTTTCAGGTGCTGATGCCGGATGGCTCGACCGGGTACACGCGCGATGGCTCGTTTCAGCGCGATAGCCAAGGACAGATGGTGACGGCAAGCGGTTTTCCCATTCAACCTGCCATTACCTTGCCTGCCAATGCTATCTCGGTGACTATCGCGCGTGACGGGGTGGTTTCGGTGACTCAGCCTGGCGTGGTCGCTCCTGTTCAGGTCGGCAGCATGCAGGTGGCGAGTTTCATCAATCCGTCTGGTTTGCAAAGCATGGGCGAGAATTTGTATCAGGAAACCGCCTCTTCGGGTACGCCCAGTACCAATGTGCCAGGAACCAACGGCAGCGGTTTGTTGAGTCAGAATTATGTGGAAACTTCCAATGTCAATGTGGTCGAAGAAATGGTGAATATGATACAGACGCAACGCGCCTACGAGATTAATTCCAAGGCAATCACGACCTCGGATCAGATGTTGCAGAAATTATCGCAGATGTAATGTTCAGTTTAAGGGGTGATAAAGTGAAGAACAAAGGAAAATTGGCAATAAGCTGGCATGCTGCGACCTTTTTTCTTTTGCTGGCAGGCTGCGCAAGCACGCCGCCGACCAGCATACACCAGCCGATGACGGCAAAACCCGTAGTAAACCGGGCTGTGGTCGTGCCGGCAGACGGGGCTATTTACCATGCGGGGATCAACGAGCGTCCGCTGTTCGAGGACAGACGTGCGCGCAACGTGGGCGATATTCTGACGATTAATATCGTGGAAAAAACCACCGGTAACCGCAAGAGCAGCAGCGGTTCCACCACCGCAAACAGCATAGCCGCGACCACGCCGAATGTAACCGTCGGGCCGCTGTCCAAACTGCTGTTGAAAGCCTTCTCCATGGATAGCAGCAGCAGCAACGATGCATCAAACACCGGATCGGGAGCAGCGAGCGAGGATATGACGGGCACGATAGCGGTAACTGTGATCGAGGTGCTGGATAACGGTAATTTGCTGGTGAGCGGTGAAAAACAGGTGGCTTTGAATCAGAGCGATGAATTCATACGCTTTTCCGGTGTGGTCAATCCCATCAATATATCCAATCTGAATACCGTGCAGTCTCCTCAGGTAGCTGACGCGCATATCGAATACAAGAACGCCGGTGCGATGAATGAGATGGCGAATGATGCCAGGACGCTGGGATTTTTGGGCAGGTTCTTCCTATCGGTATTGCCGTTCTAGAAGACTGATAAAAGGTGTTTAAAGAAATGAAGCTAATTATTGCACTTCTGGCCTTGTTGTTGCCGTTATCGGCTTCCGCTGATCGCATCAAGGACATGGCGAGCATACAGGGCGTGCGCGATAACCAATTGCTCGGTTACGGCCTGGTGGTCGGTCTGGACGGCAGTGGTGATCAGACTACGCAGACTCCGTTTACCGTGCAGAGCATCATCAGCATGCTGTCGCAAATGGGCGTCAACCTGCCGCAAGGCACCAGTCTGCAACTCAAAAATGTTGCGGCTGTGATGGTGACGGCCACGTTGCCACCCTTTTCCAAGCCCGGACAAACGATAGACGTCACAGCTTCCTCGATAGGCAATGCCAAGAGTCTGCGCGGCGGTACCTTGCTGATGACGCCGTTGAAGGGCGCGGATGGTAAGGTGTACGCGATGGCGCAGGGTAATGTGCTGGTTGGTGGCGTGGGAGCGGCTTCCGGTGGCGCTGCGGTGCAGGTCAATCATTTGAGCGTCGGGCGTGTGCCCGCCGGGGCGACTGTGGAGCGTGCCGTGCCAACGGTGCTGGGGCAGGGGGAATATATCCATCTGGAGTTGAATAGTAATGATTTCACTACGGCTTCACGCGTGGTCGATGCGATTAACGGACAAATACTTCCCGATATAGCCGTGGCACTGGATGGGCGCGCGATACAGGTTCGCGTGCCGCAGGGGAACGGGCTGGTCGCCTTTATTTCCAGAGTCGAGAATCTGGAGATCAATCCGGCGCAAGGGGTGGCTAAAGTAATTATCAATGCGCGTACCGGCTCGATCGTGATGAATCAGGCAGTTACGCTGGATGCGTGCGCGGTGGCGCACGGTAATCTGACCGTGGTTATCAATACCGACAGTGCGGTGAGTCAGCCCAATTCACGCTCCGAAGGGCAGACGGTGGTAACCGACAAGACCACGATAGATATACAAAGCGATAAGGGTGGCCTGGTGCAATTGCCCAAAGGCGTGTCCTTGAGCGAGGTGGTTAAGGCGTTGAACGCGATAGGCGCGACACCGCAGGATTTGCTGGCGATCTTGCAGGCGATGAAGTCATCCGGGGCGCTGCATGCGG
>Ga0209231_1000581_pt1 | contig 19211 bp, 19 predicted proteins | sample Deesub45470m_DNA_FD_188086 | JGI IMG/M metagenome (GOLD analysis project Ga0209231, IMG submission 188086) | Deep subsurface microbial communities from North Pacific Ocean - 450_OLKR46/470m Metagenome (SPAdes) (version 2) | ecosystem: Environmental > Terrestrial > Deep subsurface > Unclassified ... | reverse complement strand
CAAAAAAAGGCTGCCGACTATTTAAAAAATTATTATATAGAACAAAATATTGCATCTCCTTTTGGAGGTTATGATTATTTTCAATCAATTCCAACTGAGCATTTAAGACCTAATTTAAACCCTTCAGAAAATGTAGTAGCTTTTATACAAGGAAGCGAAAAACCTGATGAAATTGTAGTTATCTCAGCTCATTATGATCATCTTGGAATGAGTAATGGAGAAATATATTATGGTGCAGATGATGATGGTTCAGGTACAGTTGCAATTTTAGAAATTGCTGAAGCTTTTCAAAAAGCAGTTGAAGATGGAAATGGTCCAAAAAGATCCATTTTATTTTTACATGTTACTGGTGAAGAAAAAGGGTTGTTGGGTTCAAAATACTATACAAATTTTCCAATTTTTCCGTTAGAAAATACAGTAACTGATTTAAATATTGATATGATTGGTCGTGTTGATGATGCACATAAAAATAACCCAGAATTTGTATATTTAATTGGTTCAGATAAACTAAGTACAGAATTACACAATATATCAGAAGCAATAAATACAGAGTTTATGAAGCTTAAATTAGATTACACTTATAATGATGAAAATGATCCTAATCGATTTTACTACCGTTCAGATCATTACAATTTTGCAAAAAACAATATTCCAATCATTTTTTATTTTAATGGAACTCATGAGGATTATCACAGACCTACCGACACCCCAGACAAAATAAATTATGACCTTTTAACAAAACGAACTCAATTGATTTTTTATACCGCTTGGGAAATAGCAAATCGCGAAAATAGAGTTATCGTTGATAAATAGATGTTAGTTTTGAATTTTGAGTTTTGGGTTTTGAGTTTTGAGTAATTAATTTCAACTTTTACCCTATTTAATGCATAATCTTAAACATTAATTCCTTTAAAATATCACCCGCAGGTAGTGAGTTTGCTCCAACGCCTTTACTTTTAACATCGGAATCACGCAAAAATCCAATTACTTGAGAGACTTTTCGCATTGGATAATTTTTTGCAGCTATTGAATAATCTGAAACAAAATAAGGGTGTACACTCAATGCTTTTGCTACAGCGTTGGACGATTTATCTTTTAGACTATGGTAAATTAATAATTGTGTGAAATAACTATTCAGCAAGGAAATAGTAACAACTAAAGGATTTGCTTTTTGATTATTTGCAAAATAGTTAATAATTCTATTTACATTAAAAATATCTTTTTCACCAATTGCTTTTCTCAATTCAAAATTGTTATAATCTTTACTAATACCAATATTCTCTTCAACATCCTTAGGTGTAATGTTTGAATTAACAGGTAAAACAATCATTAATTTTTCTAATTCATTGCTTATTTTACTTAAATCGTTCCCTAAAAACTCAACCAACATTAAAGCTGCTTTAGTTTCTATTTTATAATTTTTCCCAAGTAAAACTCTTCGTATCCAGTCTGCAATTTGATTGTCATAGAGTTTTTTACTTTCATAAACCAAACCAACTTTTTGAATAGCCTTATAAAGTTTCTTCCTTTTGTCAATTGTTTTATACTTATAACAAAGTACCAAAACAGTAGAAGGTTGAATATTTTCAACATAAGACACTAAATTCTCAATTGTTCTTGACAAATCTTGAGCTTCTTTAACAATAACAACTTGCCTTTCAGCCATCATCGGAAATCGCTTTGCATTGTCTACAATATCTTCAATAGCAATATCTCGTCCATACAAAACCATTTGATTAAACCCTTTTTCTTCTTCTGTAAGTATATTGTCTTCAATAAATTCTGAAATTTTATCAATATAATAAGGTTCCTCACCCATTAAAAAGTAAATTGGTTTTACATTTCCATTTTTAATATCAGAAACTATTTTAGTTACATCACTCATTTATAAAAAAAAATTATCATTTTTGCTGTATGCAAGAATTGAATTTACCTACATATAAATTCAGAATCAAAAGTAACGAAAATAAGTATTTTATCTTTGATATTATACGAAAAAAATATGTGGTTCTTACTCCTGAAGAATGGGTTCGTCAGCATTATGTACATTATTTAATTGAAGAAAAAAAATATCCTATTTCCCTTATCTCTATTGAAAAAAAACTAACCATTAATCAATTAACAAAACGAACTGATATTTTAATTTTTAATGCGGAAGGAAATCCCGATATTATTGTTGAATGCAAAGCTCCAACAATTAAAATAACCCAAGAAACTTTTGATCAGATAGCAAGATATAATCTAAAATTAAACGCTAATTACCTAATTTTAACCAATGGTTTAGAACATTTTAACTGTATCATGGATTTTAAAAATGAGCAATACGTTTTTTTAGAAAGTATTCCAGATTATAATTCTTAATAACATGAAAAAGAGCTATTTATATAAAACGTTATTCTTATTAATTATAATTATTGCTGGTATATATTATATTCCTGCGCCAAAAGCTAATTTCTTTGAATTATATACAACTAATGATAAAGCAGCACAAAGTTTAAAAGAATTTAGATCTAAACCAATTAAAAAAATTGAGGTAGATGGTATGAAATGGGAATATTATGTTGGTGGAAAAGGAAAAAAAACCATCCTATTTTTACACGGAATGGGTGGTGCTTATGATTTGTGGTGGCAGCAAGTAGCTGCATTTGAAAAAAATTATAAAATAATAACTTATACCCTTCCAGAAGAGATAAATTCACTAGAAAATGCTACAAATGGGATATTAAAAATTTTAGAAACTGAAAATATTGATACTTTTTATGCTGTTGGAACCTCCATGGGAGGTTATATTACACAATATTTAGTGAATACTATACCAAATAGAGTTGAAAAAGCAGTATTTGGAAATACGTTTCCACCAAACAAATTAATTGCTAAAGAAAATAAAGGGAAAAGTAAGTTAATTCCATGGTTGCCAGAGATATTGATTTCAAAATTAGGAAAAAAAAAAGTAAAAGAAGAAATAGTTCCAGCGGCAAAAAACTCAGAATTACTTAAAGCATTTTTACCAAGTTTACCATTTAGTAAAAAACAATTTATGAATAGGTATTATGTTGTTATTGATAATTTTATTGCAAATCCAACTAAATACGAAATCATACGAATTCCAAAATTAATAATAGAGTCAGATAACGATCCTCTTATTCAGCCTGAATTACGTAAAAAAATTAAAGAGATTTATAGTGATGCAAAAGTTTATACTTTTCATAATGAAGGACATTTCCCATATATTAATGCTTCTGAAGAATATAATAAAGTATTGTCTAATTTTTTAATAAATAATACGAAGTAGTGAAAATAGCAATTGTCATATTAAATTGGAACGGAAAGCAATTATTAGAAAAATTTGTTCCATCAATTGTAAAATACAGTGAAATTGAAAATGTTAAAATTGTTGTAGCGGATAATGCATCAACTGATGATTCTGTGAAATTTATTCAAGATAATTATCCAAACATTAAAATTGTTCAAAACAAAAAAAATGGAGGTTACGCAAAAGGTTATAATGATGCTTTGCTATATGTAAAAGCTGATATTTATTGTTTACTGAATTCTGATATTAAAGTCACTGATGGTTGGCTTAACCCTATTATTTCAGCTTTTGAGAATGAACCAAATACAGCTATTATTCAACCAAAAATTTTAGATTACAAAAATAAAATAAAGTTTGAATATGCCGGTGCCGCTGGTGGATTTATCGATAAATATGGGTATCCTTATTGCAGAGGTCGCATTTTTTCTAAGTTGGAGACTGATTCGCAACAATTTAATGATGCTATTGAAATTTTTTGGGCTTCAGGTGCTTGTTTTTTTATTCGCTCAACTGTTTTTCATGAATTAGATGGTTTTGATGAAGATTATTTTGCACATCAGGAAGAAATTGATTTGTGTTGGAGAGCTCAAAATTTAAATAAAACTATAAAGTATGTTGGCACTTCAACTGTTTACCATGTTGGAGGTGCAACTTTAAAAGAGGAAAGTCCTAGAAAATCATTTTTAAATTTCAGGAATAGTTTATTTTCTCTGGTAAAGAATTTACCAAAAAAAGACATTGTTCCCATCATTTTTATACGACTTATTTTAGATGGTGTTGCTGGGTTAAAATTTTTACTGGAGTTACGCCCAAAGCATACTATTGCAATTGTAAAAGCTCATTTTAGTTTTTATAATAATTTTATGAAAATGTATAAAAAGAGAAAAAAAATTGAGCCAACAAGAAATTATTTTAACGTAAAAAGCATTGTGTGGAATTATTTTATAGTAGGTAAAAAAACATTCAATGATTTTTAAAATATATCAACACTACCCTTTCCTTCACGTAAAATGGTAATTTCATCACCTGATAAATCTACAATTGTTGAAGGAATATTTCCTCCATACCCACCATCAATTACAATGTCAACACTATTTTCCCATTTTTCAAAAATTAATTCAGGATCTGTAGTGTATTCAATTACATCATCTTCATCATAAATTGAGCTTGAGACTATAGGGTTACCTAATTTTTTAACCAATTCTCTTATAATATTATTATCAGGAATTCGAATACCAACTGTTGTTTTATTCTTAAATTCTTTTGGTAAATTATTATTGCCCGGCAATATGAAAGTATAAGGTCCTGGTAACGACTTTCTTAAAACTTTATAGGTTGGTGTGTCAATTTGTTTCACATAATCTGATAGATTACTTAAATCGTAACAAATAAATGAGAAATTGGCTTTATTTAACTTAACGCCTTTAATTTTAGCAATTTTTTCTAAAGCTTTTGTATTAGTAATATCGCAACCAATCCCATAAACGGTATCTGTAGGGTAAATTATTAAACCCCCTTTTCGCAATACTTCAACTACTTTATCAATTTCTCGTTCATTAGGATTTTCCTCATATATTTTAATAAATTGTGCCATTGCATTCTAAAATTTCAGCAAATATAGTTTTTTAGACAAAAAAAAACCTGCTTAAAGCAGGTTTAAAATAGTTATATTTTTTCAAGGAGTCTGAAACCTTCACCATGAATGTTTAATATTTCAACATTCGCATCGAATTTTAAATATTTACGCAATTTTGCAATGTAAACATCCATACTTCTGGAAGTAAAGTAATTATCATCTCTCCAAATTTTAGTAAGTGCCAGTTCTCGAGGCATTAAATCGTTTTTATGAGTTGCTAACATTTTTAGTAATTTACTTTCTTTTGGAGATAATTTTTGAGGTTCTCCACCTTCAAAAGTTAAATGACGAAGTTTTGAGTTAAAATCGAATTTACCAATTTTAAATTCAAACATTTCTTCTTCAAGTGTTTGTTCATTTTCCTTTCTTTGCAGTATTGCCTTAATTTTATATAATAAAACTTCAGAATCAAAAGGCTTGTTCAAATAATCATCAGCTCCAGCTTGATATCCTTTTAGTACATCTTCTTTCATTGTTTTTGCCGTTAAAAAAATAATAGGCACCTCTGAATTTGTAGCCCTAACATCTTTTGCTAAAGAAAATCCATCTTTTCGAGGCATCATTACGTCAAAAATACACAAATCGAAATCATCATTTTTAAACATAATTAAACCTTCCAAACCGTCTTTTGCAAGTGTAACTTTATAATCGTTCAACGATAAATAATCTTTTAAGACTGTACCAAAATTAGGATCGTCTTCAACTAATAAAATTCTATTGTTTTCCATAATATTATTTTTAAATTAAAGGTAATTTTATGATAAAAGTGCTGCCTTCTCCTTTTTCACTTTCAACATTAATAGTACCTTGATGAATTTCTATAATTTTTTTAACATACGAAAGTCCTAACCCATGACCTTTTACATTATGTATATTTCCTGTTTCTTCTCTATAAAACTTTTTAAAGATATTCTTTTGAACACTTTTAGTCATTCCAATTCCATTATCATGTATCTTTATTATAAACTTATTTGCTATATTTTCTGTATAAATATTAATTTTAGGTTCGTTTTCAGAATATTTAATTGCATTATCTAAAATGTTTACAAATACATTTGTTAAATGAAAATGGTTTCCTAAAATTTCAGCATTTACAGGATTTAATTGCATTTTTATAAAACCACCTTTATCTTTTACTAATAACTCAACATGTGTAATGGCATCTTCTATTAAGTCGTGCACATTTACTTTTTCCTTACTAACATCTAACTGATTTTTTTCTAACTTAGAAATTCTTAATACATTTTCAACTTGCCCATGCATTCTTTTATTTTCATCTCTAATCATATTAACATATCGCAACACTTTCTCTTTATCCTCAATTATTTTTGGGTTTTTAATAGCATCTAGCGCTAAATTAATGGTAGCAATAGGTGTTTTAAATTCGTGAGTCATATTATTAATAAAATCAGTTTTAATTTCTGAAATTTGTTTTTGTTTAATCAGTTGATATAGTGCGCTTGCAAATGCTAAAATTATGATTAGAATAAAGAAAGCTGATAATACCAATATTTTAGAAATTGATGACAAAATGAAATTTTTCTTTTCAGGAAAAGTTACAAATAATTGAAAATTACTGTTCCCCTCAGCATCCGCAAACATAGGTACCATATAACTTTTTCCAACTTCTTTTCTAAAATAACCCGATTTTAATTGAGTTGCTAAACCATTACTGTATATTCCATATTTAAAATTAGTAAGAATACCTTTGCTTTCAAGTTCATTTTTTAATCTAATCGTTATTTCTTTGTTACTAACTCTTTTATGAATGGGAAGCTTGCTTGTGTACGCATCAAAATCTCTTTCTAGGTATGCTTTTTCTGCATCTTTAAACCTTCCAATTTTAGTATAGCGTTCTTCAGGAGGATCAATAAAACTTCCATTATTATCAATAACTTGATCTTTTATGATAACAATTTCGCTTTTGCTAAATATCTCTTTAAAATTAATAGTATCGTTGTCAAAGAACTCTGTTGGCACTTTATAATTTGCTTCAATGATACTTTGAGAATAGGTAAATTTCTCATTATTAGTTGTATCAATTTTTTCATAAATAAATTTACGAACATCAGATGATTTTAATTTTTCACCATCTTTATAATTTTCAGAAATTTTTACATAAAAATCAAAAAACTCTCGCTCTTTGATATCCTCTGAAACTTTTGCCAACGCAAATTTAACGTTAGAAGTGAATTGCCCCTCCGTTATTTGTACGGTATTTTTAATCCAAAATACCTGAACAGAAATAATACCTATTAAGGCAATACTCATTAAAATAATTATGAGCACAAAAATCCTCTTCCCCATTATTCAAAATTAAACTATTAACAGAATATATATTGCTATTTAACGTAGATTAACAAAATTATTATTATTTTAACATATTATTAAGAAATATGATATTAATTACAAGATTTAACTATTAAATTATATATGGTTGAAACTTGTTCTTTTGTATTCACTAAATCCTTATTTCTAATTACAAAACTGGCATTTCTAATTTTAAATTCATCGTTAAATTGGTTCTTCATTCTATTTAAAACTTCTTCTTCAGACACTTTATCTCTACTTATTACTCGTTGAATTTTGTCTTCTAAATCAGCTATAACAGTAATAATGAAATCACAAAAATTACTACTTCCACTTTCAAATAAAACGGCAGCTTCATAAACTATAAAATCCGATTTACAATTCTTTAAAAATTCATTGAAATGAAGTCTAACTTTTGGATGAACAAAAGCATTTAAAGCGTTCAACTTTTCTTTATTATTAAAAACAATTTGAGAAATATAATTTCTGTTTAATTTATTGTCGAGATATGCCTGTTCTCCAAATAACTTTGTAATAAGTTGAATCAACTCCTTATCTGTATTCATTAATTTCTTTGCCTCAATATCTGCAACATAAATTTCCATTCCAAGTTCTTGAAACATGTTTAAAACGGTACTTTTTCCGCTTCCTATACCTCCAGTTAATCCTATTATTTTCATTGTTGAATTAAAAATTCTATTTGAGCCGGAATGATTTTAATTGAAGAAATAAAATCACTCTTTTGCTTAATTACTGGGTTTAAATGCTGTATTAAAGTATCATTTTTATACTGCATAAAATCATATACTATTTGAAAACTATTCACCGTAATATCATTAAAATTAGAAAGTCCAGCCTGATAAATTACTTCAATTTCCTTAGGGTAAGTATTTATATTAACTCCATCTGGCACATTTATAACAGTAACTGGGATTGTAAGCTTTCCCTCAGTAAATTTATCAACCCTACCTCTAATATTAACTTTTTTAACTGATACGTATATATTGTTTTTTGAAGGCATCTTTATTTCTAATTCTCTATTGATATCTTCATAAACATCTTTTAATTTTATTGATTTCGTTTTAATTTCATAAATGGAATCAATGATTTTTTCAGGACCAGTCACTATTACTGAATCAGGCATAATTTTTATTTCTTCAACAAAATTATATCCTAATTTAAATTTAATATCCAGATCAAGAACTACTGGAACTTTTTTAACTTTATTTTTTCCTAACGCAATAAAAATGGTATCATTCAGAATGTTAACAGCTTCCGTTTCCCCTTTTAATTGAGAATTTAAAAAAAATAGTTGCTTATTAGGTAATAAAAAGTAATTAGTACTGCTTTTTGAAATGTTATTTAAACGTAGTGTTATTTTATGCTTTTTAATTTTATATTTTAAAAGCGAAAACCCTGTAGCTTTTAATTCAATGCTTATTTCAGAAATTGGTTTATTTTGTAATAATTTCCCTTCTGGTAAATTTGAATATTCTACCATAAAATTTGTAGAACTCGTTGAAACTTTGGATAATTCAATTAAAAACCAAATGATTGATGTTAATATCAAAATGAATAAAAATACTTTTATCTTTCTGTTATCATTTATTGTTAAGTTAAATGATTTTTTTGTTTTTCTCATTAGCCAAAAAATAAGTATTAAATATACAAAAAATGAGCTAAATAGCTCATTTTAATTTTTAGGTAGTATTTACTAATTTTAGTTTGGTACTTGGTATTTTTTACTAAGCTCCATTGAAATAGCAGAGCGTTCAAATTTTATTTTACCAGCGCCAGTTTCAACTATAACAGTATTATCGCTTTCAACTATATCAACAATTTTACCGTGAATACCACTTGATGTTACTATTTTGTTTCCTTTTGCAATTGCGCTCTGGAATTGTTTTTCATTTTTTGCTCTTTTCATTTGTGGGCGAATCATAAAAAGATAAATAACTAAAAACATTAATAAGAATGGAAGCATATTAGCTAAAGAGCCCAAACCTGCTTGTAAAAAAATTGTTGTATACATTATATTATTATTTTTAAAAAATTTGAATTAAACTATATTTTTTTGTTAACCATACCACTTATTCGTAATACTTCAGTAATTTTTTCAGTATTCGTTTGTAACGTAATGGATTTATTTTGCTTGCCAGGTTTACCTTTTGAATCAAAAGTAAAAGTTAAATCTGCCGATTCACCTGGTTTTATTGGTTCTTTTGGCCAAACAGGAACAGTACAACCACAAGAAGCAGATGCATTTGTAATAATTAAGTCAACTTTCCCTTTATTATAAATTTTAAAACTACCTTCTATTACATCACCTTCATTTATAGTTCCAAATTCATGAACAACTTTATCAAAATCAATTATCGCTGAACCTAAGTTAATTTTCGAGTCTCTTTCCTTTGCTGTTTCTAAATTTGCCTCTTTAATTTTAGATGTTGCATTTTCTTTACAAGAAACAAATACGATACTAAACAAAACAAAACTAATTAATGTGATTTTTTTCATGGTTTTTAAATTTTAGTGTAAAAATATAAAATTATAACAATCCTCTTCCAATTTTTTCTAATCTTTTTGATGCTGTAAAATCTTTTAAAATTTTATCTAGAACTCCATTGATAAAAAAACTGCTTTTTTCAGTAGAATAATCTTTGGCAAGTTCAATATATTCATTAATGGTAACACGTGTTGGTATTGAAGGAAATTTTAAAAACTCACAAATCGCCATTTTAATTAAAATCATATCCACTTCAGCAATACGGTCTGTATCCCAATTTGGGGTTTTATCTAAAACTTCTTTTTCAAACTCAGTGTGATTTAAAACTACTTTTCTAAATAAATCAACAACAAATTTTTTATCGTCTTCATCTTTGTACAAATTCCCTAACTGAAAAGGTTCTGTGGGTTTCAATTGATTTAATGATTTAACAATCCATGTATTTACAAACGGTATATCATCAACCCAACTTATGTTTTTATCTTCAAAGTACTCTGCTAGTTTATCATTTGGCGCAATAATTTCTTTAAATATTGCTGAAATAAAATCTTTATCTTCTTGAAATGAATTCTCGTCAGATTTTAGGTAAGAAACATATAAATCACTTTTTTTAATACAACTTAATATTTCGTGAATATACTCATTGTCTAATTTCCAGTAATTTAATTTCTGTGTTTTTAAATAATTATTTAACGAAACACTTTCATCTAATAATTGAATTAACTGATTGTTAATAAATTTATTACTTGGATTTAATTCTTCGGCTGTAGCCAAAAACTTTTTCTTAGAAATTTTAATGTGATCTGTTTCCAAATTTCTAACCTCAACAAATAAACGCAGCATTAATGCGTATAAATCATACATTTTATCAATGCTTTCATACAAGAATTTTTCTTCTTTTGTAAGGTCATCGCTTTTAGACTGTAACAATGCGTAAACCGATTGCATTACCTTAATTCTAATATGTCTTCTATTTATCATTTAAAGAACTTTGAAACTTTTTATTTTTTTAACTTGGCAAAAATACTATATTTTTTTAATAAAAAATACTGTTTTTAGTTTTTTAAACTACGTTAAATCTATCTTAAAAAATACAATTAACATTTTATTGCAGTATATTCGTGCTTTTAAAATTGGAATGCGGTTAGATACTTTATGAAAGCTTTACAGTACTTAAATAAATACTTTTTAAAATATAAATTTCGATTATTAATAGGAATTGTTATTACCATTTTATCAAATTTTTTAGCATTACAAGTCCCTCAACTGATTAGAGAATCTGTTAATGTTGCTGAAAATTATAAAAATGGTAGCATTACTGATATGGTGATTGTAAAATCGGAATTATTACAAAACATTCTTTTAATTATTGCAGCGGCACTTCTTTCTGGTTTTTTCACTTTTTTAATGAGGCAAACCATTATTGTAATGTCACGTTTAATTGAATTCGATTTAAAAAATGAAATTTATCAACAATACCAACGCCTTTCATTAAATTTTTATAAAAAAAATAGAACTGGCGATTTAATGAATCGGATAAGTGAAGATGTTAGTAAAGTGCGTATGTATTTTGGCCCAGCTATTATGTACTCTATGAATATGATGGTGCTATTTATTGTAGCCATTATAAAAATGTACAATATAGATCCCGTTTTAACAAATTACACCATATTACCACTTCCAATTTTATCGGTTTCAATATATATTTTAAGTAGAGTTATTCATAAACGAAGTACTATTGTTCAGCAATATTTATCAAAATTAACTGCAAATGCTCAAGAAACTTTTTCAGGAATAAGTATTTTAAAATCGTACGGAATTGAACATAGATCTGAAGTTGAATTTGAAGAATTGACAAATACAACAAAAGAAAAAAATATTAACTTATATAAAGCACAAGCGCTGTTCTTTCCATTAATGATTCTTTTAATTGGTTTCAGCAATATATTGGTAATTTACATTGGTGGTTTACGCTATATTGAAGGCAATATTTCTCTGGGTGTAATTGCTGAATTTATCATGTATGTAAACATGCTTACATGGCCTGTGGCTGTTGTTGGCTGGGTAACTTCTATTGTACAGCAAGCTGAAGCTTCTCAATTACGTATAAATGAATTTTTAAAACAAGAACCTGAAATTAAAAATAATAGTATCTCTCCTTCAAAAATAGAAGGAACTATTGAATTTAAGAATGTTTCATTTACCTATGATGATACAAATATTACCGCTTTAAAAAACGTAAGTTTTAAACTTGAAAAAGGTAAAACATTAGCTATTTTAGGAAACACAGGCTCAGGAAAATCAACAATTATAAATTTAATTGCAAGATTATATGACGTTAAATCAGGAGAAATTTTAATTGATGGAACTAATATTGAGCAACTTAACTTAGATAATTTACGTCAAAGTATTGGTTTTGTACCACAAGAAGCTTTTTTGTTTTCTGATACCATAAAAAACAATATTAAATTTGGTGATGAAGATGCTTCAGATGAAAAAATTGAACAAGCGGCTAAAGATGCTTATATACACCATAATATTATAGAATTTAATAAGGGTTATAATACTTACATTGGAGAACGTGGGGTAACATTATCTGGTGGGCAAAAACAACGAATCTCCATAGCAAGAGCCATTATTAAAGAACCTAAAATTTTAATTTTTGATGATTGCCTTTCTGCTGTTGACACAGAAACAGAAGAAATTATATTGAATAACTTATTTAAAATAAGCCAACATAAAACAACCATTATTGTAAGTCATAGAGTTTCTTCAGTAAAAAATGCAGATTCAATTATTGTACTTCAAGAAGGAACAATTTTACAACAAGGCTCACACAATGAGTTAGTTAATATTAAAGGATATTATAAAGAACTTTTTGAACAACAACTTTTAGAAAAAGATATTTAAAAATAGTATAATAAGTAAATAATTTTTTTAGATTTGTGTATAAATCTAATAATAGGATAAATTAAAAATAGAGAGTTAATTATGGATAACGAACATTTAGAGCAAGAAGAAATATTCTCACAGGTTCTTAGAGCAGGAAGAAGAACTTACTTTTTTGATGTAAGAGCAACAAAAGCAGAAGATTATTACTTAACAATTACAGAAAGTAAAAAATTTACACATGATGATGGATCTTTCCATTACAAAAAACACAAAATTTATTTATATAAAGAAGATTTTACAGAGTTTAATGAAATGCTAAAATCTGCAACTGACTATATTTTAAATGAAAAAGGTGATGAAGTAATTTCTGAACGTCATCAAAAAGATTTTAAAAGAGCGTCTGAAGATGGTGAAGAAACAAAAGGCAGTGAAAGTTTTACCGATGTAAATTTCGAGGATATTTAAAATACAACATCAATCAAAATAAAAAAACACTTCCAAAAGAAGTGTTTTTTTATTTATTTTTAGTTTCCACTAATTGGTGGCGGACCATCGGGTATAATTGCTTTATACACTTCATCTCCTTTACGCTCTTTATATTCTGCTTTCACTTTTTCAACAAGTTGTTGATTTTCAAAAAGATCAACCATTGTCATAGCCATTGCCTTTGAAGCATAACTCATTCCTTTATGGCCAATACTCATCCCTCCACAAGCAACTACAGCCCATGAATGCCAAGGTGTATCTTTAGGTGCTGTTGTAACACTTAAATTAATATTTGCAACATTCCAACTTACATCACCAACATCTGTTGAACCTCCTCCAGGATTTTCTTTGGTTTCCTCAAGTGGTTTAATGACACTGTCCATACCTACTTGCTCTTTTCCAGTTGCTTCCTGAATTTTTTTAGCAAATGCTATTTCTTCCTTTGTATATTCTATTGAACCTAAAAGATCTAGGTTTGCTTGCATAATTTTACCTCCTTCACGATTTATCAAAACCTCATAAATTCCCGAAATAAGTGAAACTTTATAATCTACATTTGCCAAAATAGCAGCACCTTCAGCCATTTTCATAACTCGTTCATAAACTGGCATCAATCCTGAACGTTTGGTGTCTCTAACTCGCATCCATAAACGTGAATAATCAGGAACAACATTTACAACTTGTCCAGCATCTTGAATATGATAATGCATTCTAACCGTTGGTTTCACATGTTCTCTATAATAGTTAATTCCTGTGGTATAAAGTTCCAATGCATCAGAAGCGCTTCTTCCATTCCAAGGATCAGCAGATGCGTGTGCTGCTTGTCCATAAAATTCAATTTTAAAATCAACCAGCGCCAAAGAACTTTGAACATCTGCTTTCATTTCAGCAGCCGGATGCCAACTTACATTTACATCTACATCATTCCATAATCCTTCTCGAACCATCCATATTTTTCCAAAATATTTTTCCTCACTTGGAGTTCCAAAAAACTTAACTGTACCTTTAATTTTACCACTTTCAATTAATTCCTTAACTGCAATTGCAGCCCCTAAACTTGCTGCTCCAAATAAATTATGACCACATCCATGGCCAGCTTCACCTTCATTGACAGGGTTTTTTGTTGGTAATGTTTTTTGAGAAAGGCCTGGTAGTGCATCAAATTCACCTAAAACACTAATAACAGGACTTCCTGAACCGTAAGTTGCAACAAATGCTGTAGGAATTCCTGCCACTCCTCGTTCGACTTTAAAACCTTGCTTTTCAGCATAATCTGCTAATAACTTAGAAGAAATATTTTCTTCAAAAGCAGTTTCGGCTAAAGCCCAAATTTCATCGCTAATTTTTATAAGATTGGCTTCATGTTTTTCAACTGAAGCTAAAATAGCTTGTTTTGATTTGCTCATTTTCGTTTGAGAAAATGATATAGAAATACCAAAACAAAAAGTAAAAATGAATACTAATTTAATTTTCATAATATAATATGTTTTTATAAGTTTTAAAGATATAAAAATATATTACAAATTACTTTTTAAATATTGCTTTCAAAAAAGGGTAAAAAAATTAATATTTAATCATTCAGGCTTATTTTTTACGAAACATAAAATACAACCCAATAATAACAAGTGGAATACTTAAAACCTGACCAGTATTTAACCCTAAGATCCAATTTTCACCACCTTCAATTTGCTTTTCTTTAAAGAATTCAATAAAAAATCGAACCGACCATAATAAGGTAAAAAACAATCCGAAAATATAACCTGACTTTTCTTTTTTATTGGTTTTCCAATAAACAAACCAAAGAATAAAGAAAATAATTAAATAACTAATCGCTTCATACAATTGAGCAGGATGACGTGGAAAATCTTCCCCTAATTTTTTAAATACAAAACCAAAATCTGAATTTGTAGGTTTTCCAATAATTTCAGAATTCATTAAATTTCCTAATCTAACAAACATGGCACCTATTGCAACTGGAACCACAATTCTGTCTAAAATAAACAGTATAGGTTTTTTTAGTACTTTTTTACTATAAATATACATGGCAATAATAACCCCAATAGCGGCACCATGACTTGCTAATCCTGCAAAACCGGTAAATTCGAATTTAGGAGAAAATCTAAATGGCAAAAAAACTTCAAGTGGTCTTTCTATTAAAAATCTTGGTTCATAAAATAAAAAATGTCCAATCCGTGCACCTAATAATGTTGCTATTACAACATAAATAAATAAAGAATCTAATTTTTCAATTTCAATTTTATCATTGATAAATATTTTCTTCATTAAATGCAATCCTAACATAAAGGCGATAACAAACATTAAGCTGTAATATCGAATTGCAAATGAGCCAATTTTAAAAATTTCTGGTGCTGGATTCCAATCTATTTGAAGTAAAGTCATTGAATTATTGTGTTATTTTTAAAAATTAATTCTTTTTGAGTGAATCAAAAATAGTTATTATTTATTAAATTTTCTCTTATTACTCTTTTTTACCCCTACTCTTGGAATTAGCGGTTGGATCATCAGCTTCTGGAACAGGATCATAACCACTTCCACCCCAAGGATGGCAACTTCCAATACGTTTTAATCCCATCCAACCACCTTTAAATAAACCGTGAATTTTAAGCGCATCTAACATATAATGTGAACAAGTTGGAGAATATCTACAACTTGAAGGTATAATTGGCGAAATAGCCGCTTGGTAAAACCTAACAAGCCAAATAAAAGGTACTGCTACTATTTTAGTGATATTTTTCAAACTAATTTATTGAGAATGAAGTTCCTTCTTTACCATCTTTTAATTGAATTCCTAAAGAAGCTAATTCATCTCTTATTTCATCAGACAGCTTCCAATTTTTATTATCTCTAGCTTCTTTTCGCATATTAATAAGCATTTCAATAACTCCTGATAATTTATCTGAACTGTCTTTTTGCATATCATTTTGCAAACCTAAAACATCATATACAAAAGCATTAATGGTAGCTTTAAATTCTTGAAAGTCTTTTTCTGAAATGGTTTCTTTTTTGTCCAATAACAAATTTACATATTTTGCTGCTTCAAATAGATTAGCAATTAAAATCGGACTATTAAAATCATCATTCATTGCTTCATAACATTTTTGTTTCCAAGCATTTATATCAATTGAAGATTCTTTACTAACTTCAATTTTAGAAATATTATTAAAAGATTCCATCAATTTTAAATAACCTCTTTCTGAAGCTTCTAAACCATCACTCGTAAAATCTAACACACTTCTATAATGTGCTTGAAGCATAAAAAACCGTGTTGCACTTGGTGAATAAGCCTTACTTAATATTTTATTATCACCCGTAAAAATTTCATTTGGCAAAATATAATTTCCTGTTGATTTAGCCATTTTTTGGCCATTTAAAATCAACATATTTGCATGCAACCAATAATTAACAGGTTTCACGTTATTTTTTACTTGAGATTGCGCTATTTCACATTCGTGGTGTGGGAATTTTAAATCCATTCCTCCACCATGAATATCAAAAGTTTCTCCTAAATACTTTGTACTCATTGCTGTACATTCTAAATGCCAACCTGGAAAGCCATCACTCCAAGGAGAAGGCCAACGCATAATGTGCTGAGGCTCAGCTTTTTTCCAAAGCGCAAAATCTTGTGGATTTTTTTTATCGCTTTGCCCATCTAACTCACGTGTATTATGAATAGAATCTTCAATATTTCTACCTGAAAGAATACCATAATGGTTTGTTTCATTATATTTTAAAACATCAAAATATACAGATCCGTTTATTTCATAAGCCAATCCTTTTGATAAAATATCTTTTATAATTTCTATTTGTTCAACAATGTGGCCAGTAGCTGTTGGTTCTATGCTTGGCGGTAAATTATTTATTTTTTGGAGGGTGTTATGAAAATCAACTGTATAGCGCTGAACCACTTCCATTGGTTCAATTTGCTCTAAACGTGCTTTTTTTGCAATTCTGTCTTCACCCTCATCGGCATCATTTTCTAAATGCCCTGCATCCGTAATATTACGAACGTAACGCACTTTGTAACCTAAATGTTTTAAATAACGAAAAATTAAATCAAAAGACATAAAAGTTCTTACATTTCCTAGATGCACATTACTGTAAACAGTAGGTCCACAAACATACATTCCCACTTTTCCTTCGACAATGGGTTTAAAATTTTCTTTAGATTTACTTAAAGAATTGTATATTTTTAGCTGATTTGTTTTGAATAATTCCATTAAAACTTTCTTGAATTTGAAGTTGTAAAGATACTAAAAATCCTTAAGGAAGAAATATATAAAATATTAGATTCAAAGCAACTAAAATACATCATAAACATTCTTTTGCAGGTTGCCATTTTTAATCAAAATAAATATTTTAAATTTACCTCAAGTTTAATATATCATAAATGAGTAAAAAGAAGTCATTAGAATCTGCTTTACAGGAAGTTGAAGGAATTCAACAACCTAAAACAACCAATGATAATTCTATAAGGAATATTAAACTTAAAAGAAGTATTCAACCTTCTGAGAATATGATTGTTGAAAAAATTTTAACTGGAGACATTTCTTATTTAAGCAGAGCAATTACATTAATTGAAAGCAGCAACCCTAAACATAAAGCAAAAGCAACTTTCATTATAGAGCAATGTTTACCACACGCAAATAAATCGATTAGAATTGGTATAACTGGAGTTCCCGGAGTTGGAAAAAGTACTTTTATTGAGGCATTTGGAAAATATTTTACTGAAAAAGGTAAAAAAGTTGCCGTATTAGCTATTGATCCTAGCAGTTCAATTAACAAGGGAAGCATTTTAGGTGATAAAACCCGAATGGAGGAATTGGTAAAAGACCCAAATGCTTATATTCGACCTTCTCCAAGTGGTAATTCTTTAGGTGGTGTGGCACAAAAAACACGTGAAACTATCATTTTATGTGAAGCTGCTGGTTTTGATGTTATTTTTATAGAAACTGTTGGTGTTGGTCAAAGTGAAACTGCCGTTCATTCTATGGTTGATTTCTTTTTATTATTGAAACTTGCAGGTGCTGGTGATGAATTGCAAGGTATTAAAAGAGGCATTATGGAAATGGCAGATGCAATTGTCATCAATAAAGCAGATAAAGACAATATTAAACATACAAATTTAGCGAAAGCTGAGTTTGCAAGAGCATTGCATTTATATCCTTTAAAAGAAAGTAATTGGCAACCTGTTGTTACAACTTGTAGTGCTCTTTATAATGAAGGAATTGATGTTGTGTTTAACATCATTAGTGAATATTTTAGTTTAACAAAAGGAAATGGTTATTTTGAAAGTAGAAGAAGTGAACAAAATAACTATTGGTTGTTAGAAACTATTAATCAGCAGTTAATCTCAAACTTTTTTAGTAAACCTACTGTAAAAGAGGCGTTAAAAAAATATGCTGAGGCTATCAAAAATCTAAAAACTACACCTTTTAAAGCAGCTGAAGAATTATTAAAATTATCAAAAAAATAATGACAACTCAATTTGAATTATGTATAATTATTCCTTGCTATAACGAAGAAAAAAGGCTTCATAAGGAACGTTTCTATACCTTTCTAAAACAACAGAAAAATGTATTACTTTGTTTTGTTAATGACGGATCAAGTGATGGCACTATGGAAGTTCTTAACAACATAAAGGATACTTATCCTGATAATGTTGAAGCAATATCCACTTCTGTAAATGTAGGAAAAGCAGAAGCAGTAAGAACTGGTATAATACATTGCAATACCCATTTTAAACATAATAAAATAGCCTATTTGGATGCTGACTTGGCTACTACCTTAGAGGAATGTTTAGAAATTAGCCAACTTATAGAATCGGAAATAGTTTTCGCATTTGGTTCAAGAATTAAAAAGTTAGATTCTAATATTCAACGAAAAGGATACCGTTTTTTAATAGGGCGCGTAATTGCTACATTTATTTCAAGACAATTAAATTTAGGCGTTTACGATACACAATGTGGATGTAAGATTTTTAAAACAGAGCTTTCTGAACAAATCTTTACCGAAAAATTTATTTCAAAATGGCTGTTTGATGTTGAAAT
>Ga0209231_1000579_pt1 | contig 19246 bp, 20 predicted proteins | sample Deesub45470m_DNA_FD_188086 | JGI IMG/M metagenome (GOLD analysis project Ga0209231, IMG submission 188086) | Deep subsurface microbial communities from North Pacific Ocean - 450_OLKR46/470m Metagenome (SPAdes) (version 2) | ecosystem: Environmental > Terrestrial > Deep subsurface > Unclassified ... | reverse complement strand
GAAGCGGCGGCGCCCTCGGCGACGGAGGTCCTCGGCTCGCCGAACCATTCGCGGACCATTTTCGTGTCCATCAGCGAGGCCGGATGCAGGGCGTTGACGCTGACGCCGCTTCCTCTCAACTCCCCGGCGAGGTCGAAGGTGAACATCACCAGGGCGAGCTTGCTCTGGCTGTAGGCGCGCATGCCGTCGTACCCCTCCTCCAGCATCGGGTCGGCGAAGTCGATTGCCTTCTGGGCGGCGGAGGCGACGTTGACGATGCGGGCCTCCCCCCTTTCTTCGGCGGCGGGGCGCAAAAGCGGCAGGAGGCGGTGGCTGAGGAGGAAGGGGGCGAGATAGTTGACGGCGAACCGGAGTTCATGGCCGTCGGCGCTCGTCTCCCGCTCCCTGGGTCGGGGGCCGGCGCCGAGTCCGGCATTGTTGACCAGAACATCGAGCCGGTTCCAGTCGGCGGTGATTGCCTCCGCAAGACGACGCACCTCGGCGAGGGAGGAGAGATCGGCGTTGTAGTAGTGGAGGTGACTGTTGCCGGAGGCCCTGTAGAGTGCGGTAAGCACCTCCTCTCCCTTGGGGTGGTTGCGCCCATGAAGAAGGAGGGTCACTCCGGTTCCGGCGAGGTTCTCGGCCACCTTGCGTCCGAGACCGTCGGTGGCTCCGGTGATCAGGATGGTTTTATGCGCTGGGTTGTCCATGACCTCTCCTTTCCCCGGAAACCCTCGATCGCGGGACCGGGGGAGAACCCCGGCGCCGGTCGTGGAGCCGTTGAAGTCTGTGTCGCAGCCGCTTCTCTTGTCCCCATTATCCCTTGCGGCTCCGGTTTTCATTATTACATCGGCCCGCGAAATTGCAACGCGGGAGGGAAGACGGAGGACTCCGGAGTATCCAGATCCTGGCCGTGCCGGGAATGCGCCACCAATCCCCTGGCCGTCCTTACTCCCTGTCACCGTGTCGTCCGCGGCAACGGCGGCCTGGGACAGGACGCCTTTGCCAAATGACCCCTGGCGGGGAGGGGAGGGCACTTTAATGCCGGCTGCGGTTTCCAGGAGAGGGGCAAATCAGGTATCATTGAGAAGAGGGGCGGGTGGCATTTCCCCCTCGGGGCCAGCTCGACTGGAAGCCCCATTTCACCGACCGAGGAGGAGATTTGTTGAAACTCGCTCTTGCCCTTGCTGTCCTCACCACTCTCGCCCTGCCGGCCTTTGCTGCCGAATCCCCCTCTGCCGCCACCCCCGCGCCCTACGTCGCCACCTATGCGGTCAGCTACCGGAGGTTCGGCGTCGGCGAGCTCCATTTCGAACTGCGCCGGGAGAAGGCTGAGCGTTTCATCTTCGAAATCCGTGCCTCCCCCCACCTCCTGGCGCGACTCTTCGTGGGGCGCAGGGCCCTTGAGCGCAGCGTGATGGAGATCGACGGGGAGGGGGTCCGCCCCCTTTCCTGGTACGTGGAGGACGGCAAGTCGGGGGAAGGCAAGGATGCAGGGCTCGAATACGACTGGGTGGAGGGGAAGGCGAGGGGGGTCGTCGAGGGGAAACGGCTCGAACTCCCCGCCGAGGAGGGGCTGCAGGATCGAACCTCCCTGCAGATTGCCGTCATGACGGCCCTGTTGCGCGGGGAGGAGCCCGGAACGCTCTCGGTCCTCGACCGCGACCAGGTCAAGCACTACAACTATAGCCGCCAGGGTACGGAGCGGATCAGGACGGAAGCCGGTGAATTCGAGACCCTGCTCTACACCAGCACCCGTGCCGGCTCGAGCCGCCTTTCCCGCGTCTGGCATGCCCCGGCCCTCGGCTTTGTCCCGGTGCGTGCCGAACAGCTGCGCAAGGGGAAGGTGGAGACGGTCATGGAGCTTCTCCGGTACGAACGCCGGGGAGATTGACGTCTCCCCGAATTCCGGATCAACGACGCCCCCGGGGATGCTCTTCCGGGGGCCTGTCGGTTAACGGCCGGCTCGAGGCTGGATCAACGGGATCCGCCGTCCTCCTCGAGGAGGCTCTCCCCTTCGTCCGGGCTTCGCCCCTTGCGGGCCTGCTCCCGCAGCTGGCCGTCCTCGCTGGAAAGGTCCCCCTCGGCTTCCGTTGTGACCGTTTCCGGAGTCGGGGGAGAGGGTTCGAGGGGGCGCTCCTGCGGACCCTCCGGAGGGACCGATTCCAACATCCGCACCGGGACACCCTCGGGGAAGAGGATCTCCCTCGCCTCGTCGGGCATGGAAATTCTCTCCTTCTCGAAGGCTCGCTTCACCAGGCGGATCAGCGACGACCTGACCTTGAGGCCGTTGTAGGCCGAGCCGTCGTACCAGAAGTAGATCTTCAGGTTTACCGTCGCCGAGCCGAGGGCATCGACAAGGACCAGGGATTCCGGAATCTTGAGGACCGCGGGGTGTTCCTGGAGGATTCCCAGGGCAATCTCCTGGGCGAAGGCCGCCTCGTTCTCGAAGCCGATCCCCACCTCGAAGATCTCCCTTCGATTGGGGTTGGCCGTGTAGTTGCGGATGATGCTCTTGTAGACGGTGGCGTTGGGGATCTGCACGTGGTTGCCGTCGAGGTTCATCAGGGTCGTTCCCCGGGTCGTGACCCTCTGGACGATGCCGCTGTGGCCGGCGATCTCCACCAGGTCTCCGCTCCGGAAGGGGTTGCGGAGGCTGATCAGGATGCTGGCCAGATAGTTCTCGAGGATGTCGCGAAAGGCGATCCCGGCCACAAGACCTGCCAGCCCGGTGCCGCCGAGAACCGTAGCGGCAAGGCGGGAGAGGCCGGCGACCTGCAGGACGAGATAGAAGCCGACCAGGAAGACGAGGATGCTCAGGACCCGCGCCGCGACATCGCGCAGCAGGGGACTGAGCCTGTAATCGAAGATCCTCCGGAGTCCCATGGCGGTCAGGAGGGTGATGGCGCCGACCAGGAGAAGCGTGATGAGGCCGAGGCCGAGCCGCGGCAGCTGCTGAACGGTCCGCTCCCAGAGCGCCTGCAGCTCCCCCAGTGCCGGGGAGAGGTCCCAGGGGGACTTCTCGGCGACCTGGATGCGATTGACCACCGCCACGACGTCCCGGGTCTTGCCAGCCAGCTCTCCGGCCCAGGCCCGGTCATCCGCCGAAGCGGTGCGCCCGTCGAGAAAGACCACTCCTTCCCCGACCTCCACGGCAATCTCCGAATACCAGCCGGTCGCCTCGAGGATCTGCGTCAGCCGCCGGTCGATTGCCTCGTCGCTCGAACCCGGACGGACCTCGATCTGGCCAGCGACCCGTGCGGCCTCCCCGGCGGCGGTGCTCCCCCCGCTTTCCGGTCCCGATGCCGTCGCGGCAGGGAGTGACGAAGCGACCCCGAGGAAGAGGATACCGAGAAGCAGCAGCGTCGGGAAGCTGCGGGACCTCCACGCCTGTCGACTTTTGGAACCGGACCGAAAATACATGGTCGCCGCCTCGTCTCAATTGCCGCCGGTCAGACCGAAACACTCCGCCACCGTCTGGTAAATGGCCAGGTAGCGTTCATGGACCTCCCGCCGATCGGCCTCCTCGAACAACCCCTCGTGACTTCCCCCCTCGATGAGGTCGGCCTGACGCAGAAGGGCGTCCCTTTGTTCGGGATAGCGGGTGAAGGGGAGGATGACCCGGATGTTTTCCAGGAGGCGGATGGTCACTGCGGCATGGGACCGGCCGTACTGGCGGATGAGGTTGAAGGCCGCATCGACGATCTGCACGAAGGTCGTCGGATAGACGATGACCCGGACCCTGTTCTCCCCATCCTTTTTCAGGAGCGACGGAAAGACCCGCTGCGCCAGGTCGCAGAGGGCGATGCCGAGATGGTTGATGCAGGAGATGGCGGTAAAGGGATCGTTGATCCCTGGCGACAGGGCCCGGGCGGCCACCTCTACAAGCTCGTTGATGAGGAAGCCGATATCCTTGTCCGGACTGCGCTTGTGTCCGGTGATGAAATAATTGTTCACCGCCTCGGCGAGCCCCTCGTCCCCTGCTGCCTCTCCGCGGTAGACCTCGACCAGAGGAACTCCGGCGACGATGAAATGTCCGATCCTGTGGTCGACGCGGATTAACAGGTCCCTCTCCTCGGCCAGCTCCAGGAGTCCCGGGAGGTCGATGTCCTGGAGGAAACCGCTGGATCGAGCCGGAACCGTTTGGAGCCGGGTCTCGAAATCCTCCGGGAGGAGTTCTCCCAGGGCGTACTCGGCCTCCCTGGGACCCAGCGTCTCGCTGATCTTTTCGGGGAAGAGGCGATCGATCCCCGAGGTCAGTTCCCGGCTGACGCCGGCGATGATGTTGGTCACCTGGATCGATTCGGCCACGTGGTGAATGAAATAGATGAGGACCCCGACGCAGAGGACGGCCAAAACGACGGCGGCCAGGATGGAGAGGTGAGGTACGAAGGGAGCGTCCCGGTTCTCGCTGACGGTGCGCAGCACCAGGAGGCAGTAGAGGTAAGTGGAGGTGACCATTCCGAGGACGAACTGGTTGCCGCGGTCGCGCATGAAATTCTGCAGCAGGCGCGGTCCGAACTGCTGGGAGGCGAGGGAGAGGGTGACGATGGTGATGGAAAAGACGATGCCGGTGACCGTGATCATCGATCCGGCCACCGTCGACAGGATGGCCCGGGCCCCGGCGGCGCCGGTGAGATTGATCCAGGAGAGGTCGATCAGCCTGTTTTCTCCGTTGAGCAGGTCGAGATAGACCAGAAGGCTGGCCAGAATCCCGGTCATGATGGCCATCACCGAGGGGATGAACCAGTAGCTGGAGCGGAGCTTCTCGTAGAAATTGGCAATTTTAGTTTTCACTTGAGAATCTCACCATCGTCTATTCCTCCCGGAATTTTCGGGAGGCCTATACCCGGACGCTGCGCGGCCCGAGGAAAACCCAGAGGATGAGGCCCAGGACCGGAAGCAGGAAGATCAGCAGGACCCAAAGCGCCTTGGTCCCGCCGGTGACAGGACTCTGGATCGTTTTCACCATGGCCCAGACATCGGCAACCAGGATGGCAACAGCAAGAAGAAATTCCATGGGTTTTCCTTCCTTTCGACTCGCGGACATTCCGATGACCGGCTCCGCTGCCGGGTGATCCGTTCATCGGTCGGGGATCACTTGAACTTGGAGGCCGCCTTGTCGAGAGCCGCCTTGATTTCGTCCCCCGCCTTATCCAGGCCCGACTTGAGGTCCTTCCAGGCGTCGCTGCCGGCCTTCTTGAGTTCATCAAGTTTGCCGCGGGCCGCTTTCTCCTTTTTCTTCAACTCCTCGATCTGGTCCTGGTATTCGATCCTGGCATCGGCCTTGGCCTGCCCGGCCCTGGCCTCCAGCTGGGTTATTTTGGCCTTCCATTCCTTGAGTTTGGCTTCGTATTTATCCTGGTAGGCGGTTTTCTCTCCCATGGTTTTCTCCTTCGGTGAGTGGTTTGAAAGGCTCCACGGCTCTTTTATCTAGCTTATCCAATGGGCGGCATTTGACAACTTCTAGCAGGAAGGCCGGGGGGGCAGAAAATTAGGGATGGAGGGTCTGGGGGGCGGACGGAGCGGAACGTCTTTCAGCCTCCGGTGCGGAAGCCGGGATAGAGCATCATTCCGCCATCGATGAAGAGGGTCGTGCCGGTGATGTAGTCTGCCTTGTCCGAGGCCAGCCAGGCGACGGCCGGTCCGATGTCCTCCGTTTCGCCGACGCGCCCGTAGGGAATGAGCCGGCACAGATCCCGGCGCGCCTCATCGTCTTCCCAGGCCTCGCGGTTGATGTCCGTCTTGATGGCGCCGGGAGCCACGGCGTTGACGCGAATCCTCTCGGGGGCGAGTTCCTGGGCGATGCTCTTCATAAAGAGGGCCAGTCCCCCCTTGCTGGTCGCGTAGTTTGCGTGTCCCGCCCAGGGGATGTCCTGATGGACCGAGCTGATGAAGACGATCTTCCCCGTTGCCCGGGAAACCTTCGGATCGGGACCGCGGCGAAGGAATTCGCGGACGGCGCTGCGGGCGCAGAGGAAGGCGCCGGTGAGGTTGACGTCGATGACCTTCTGCCACTGCTGCAGGGACATGGAGGCAAAGCTCGCGTCGGCCTGGATTCCCGCATTGCTGACCAGGATGTCGAGACGCCCCAAAGACCCCATCGATTCGGCGAAGAGGCGCTCCACTTCATCCTCGTGGCTGATGTCCGCCTGGATGGTCAGGGCCCTCAGTCCGGACTCCCCGGCGGCTTCCTCGGCCACCCGTCGGGCCTTCTCCGGCTGGTCGAGGTAGTTGACGATGACCTCGGCGCCATCCCGGGCCAGGGCCAGGACACAGGCCCTGCCGATACCCGTCGCGCCTCCGGTGACCAGGGCCACCTGGCCTTTGAGGGGAGCTGTTTTCTTCATTGGGGTCCTTCTCTTCGGGGGCAAATGGACCGCCTGACAGGAGTATAGCAGGAGCCCTTCCCACAGGGTCGGCGGTGGCCATCGCAGGAATTTATCCTGAACTGATCAGGAAAGAGGCCACCCGGAAGAATTACGCATAGAGGCAATCTCCCGCGCGTTTTCTCAGGATCCGGCGATGGCCGAAAACGAACCGCCACCCCCTCTCTCCCTTCAGGGAGTACGACCGCTACCTGGCCTGTAATTCCGCCCATCTGTATAACGAGCGCAAGCTCCTCTCCGGCGTCCGGACCTGCCTCGGCCTGATCATCCTCGGTGGACTCATTTTTCTTGTCGCCACCCGGGAGTTTTTTGCCGATTGCTGGTGGATCAACGGTCGTCTCGGCGAATCGACCAGGGTCCTGGACCTGCTCCGCTGCCGGGTGATCTGTTGATCGGTCAGGGGATCACTTGAACTTGGAGGCCGCCTTGTCGAGAGCCGACTTGAGTTCGTCCCTCGCCGAATCCAGACCTGACTTGAGATCCTTCCAGGCGCCGCTGCCGGACTTTTTGATCTCTTCCAGCTTGCTGCGCGCCGCCTTTTCCTTTTCTTTCAGCAGCTTGATCTGCTCCTGATATTCGATTTTGGCGTCGGCTTTGGCCCCTTCGGCCTGGCCTCCAGCTGAGTTATTTTTCCCTTCCATTCTTTGAGTTTGGCTTCGTACTTATCCTGATAAGCGGTTTTTCTTCCATGAAATTCTCCTTAGGCGAGGGTTTGGTGGGGCTTGATTGCGTCCCTATCCCAAGCTTATCCAATGGAGAAGAATTCACAACATCCCTTGTCAAGACACAGGGCGGATGATTCTCCCAGGCGGCGGCGTCGACGGACGGGGGTGGTTGCAGGAGCCGGTATTCCTGATAACGTGACATTCAAGTCCGGGCTCCGGCCGGTTGACATCGTGAAGGATTCCCTCTTACGGCCGAAGGTGCGTCCCTCTCGAGAAACGGCCAGCGAAATTTTTAGGGAGGGCAAAGAATGAGTAAAAGGCCGCCCCGGGACGACCAAGTCCCCGGAATCGAAGATTACGGATTCATTTCCGACTGCCATTCGGCGGCCCTCGTTTCCCGTTGGGGGTCCATCGACTGGTGCTGCATGCCGCGCCTCGATTCCGCCTCCTGCTTCGGACGCCTGCTTGATCGGGACAACGGCGGCTATTGCCTGATCCTTCCGAAGTCCGACTGTCGGGTTTCGCGGCGCTATCTGGACCGGACCCTGATCCTCGAGACGACTTTCGCAAACGAGGAAGGGACGGTCCGGTTGTTCGATTTTTTTCCCATGCGCACGGGGGGACGGCACAACCCCTACCGGCAGATTCTGCGGATCATCGAAGGAGTCCGCGGGACGATGGAAATGGCGCTGGAACTCTGTCCCCGTTTCGACTACGGCGCCGTTCGTCCCTGGATTCGCAAAATTGAGGAGCACTTCGTTGCCCTCGGGGGGGATACCGGGCTGCTGGTCTCGGGAGATAACGGCCTCACCCTTGAAAACCGTCACTCCATCAGTGGTTTTTGCACCCTGGGTGCGGGTGACCGCTGGCGGCTCTCCATCCTTTTCGGTTCGCCCGAGGATCTCGACGACGGCCTGATCCGGGTACCCGACCCCCGGGGCTTCGATCAACGACTGCAGAAAACCATCGACTGGTGGCACCGGTGGAGTGATCAGGGGCAACACCCGGCCCTCAACAATGGACTTGTGCGGCAGTCGGCCCTCGTTCTCAAGGGTCTGTCCAATGCCCCCAGCGGAGCCATCGCCGCCGCCGCCACGACCTCTCTCCCTGAATCGCCCGGCGGCAGCCGGAATTGGGACTATCGCTACTCCTGGGTCCGGGATTCTTCCTTCAGCGTGCGCAGCCTGGTCGAACTCGGCTACCAGAAGGAGGCCGACGGGTTCCGGCGCTTCATGGAACGAAGCTGTGCCGGGAGTGCCGATGAGCTGCAAATTCTCTTTGGCATCGGCGGCGAGAGACGTCTTCACGAATATGAAATCAAGGAATTGAGAGGGTTTCAAGGTGCCGCCCCGGTGCGGGTCGGCAATGCCGCCGAATCCCAGCTTCAGCTCGACGTCTACGGCGAATTGCTGAATCTGGCCTGGACCTGGAACAGGCGCGGGGCCTCTCCCGATGACGACTACTGGGAATTTCTCGTCGAGCTGGTCAACGAGGCGGCGCGATTGTGGGAATCACCCGACTGCGGTATCTGGGAGATGCGCGGCGAACCACGCCACTTCGTCCTCTCCAAGGCGATGTGCTGGACGGCTCTCGACTGCGGCATCCGGCTGGCCGAAGACCTGAAACGCCAGGCCCCTCTCGATGAATGGCGGCAGGTCCGGCAAAAGATCCGGGATATGATTTTCGACCAGGGGGTGGATACCGAGAGAGGAGTCTTTATCCAGGCCTTCGGGCATCCGGTTATGGACGCCTCCCTCCTGTTGCTGCCGATCTTCGGTTTCATCGACGCCGGGGACGAGCGGATGGTACGGACGGTGAAAGCGATCCGCGAGGAGCTCGAAGAGGATGGGTTGTTGCGGCGCTATCCGGACGGGGTGGACGGACTGGTCGGCCGGGAAGGGGCCTTTCTTTCCTGTTCCTTCTGGCTCTCCGAATGCCTGGCCCTGCAGGGGAACGGGGAGGAGGGGCGTCGGGTCTTCGAGCGGGCCGCCGCCACCGCCAACGACCTGGGACTTTTCAGCGAAGAGGTCTCATCCGCAAACAGAATGATGCTCGGCAATTTCCCCCAGGGGCTCACCCACCTTTCCCTCATTGCCGCTGCGGTCGCCCTGGAGGATTGTCGCGCCGAAGGCAAGCCGTCCCCTGTCTGAAGTCGATCCGAACGACCCCAGGAACCATCCCCGTTTGCACCTCCCGTCTCTTTTTTCCCGGTTTTCAATGTTGTGGATCAAAGCGGAAATCGGCTGAAGCGGTCGCTCTTCAGGACTATTTTGGACCTGGAGTGAATAGAGGTTCAGATCCTTTCTATCCATGGATTTGTCTGATACAATCCGAACGTTTTTTCCAGCCATCGTCGCGGCGAGTTTTTCGGGGAGATTGATCCTGACTTCCCAAAACGAAACTTTGCATAGCCCAATCCGGGTTATTACGAATTCATTCATCACTGAAAACATTGGGAGGCAAAAAAATGGAAATCGATCTCGATCTACTCGCCTATCTGGTCGGCAAGGGCATGCGTCACATCGAGGCGAGGGTGGCCGGGTCCTCCTACCTCCCCCGAACGGTCAGGGGAGTCGGAATCTTTCTCCTCGACAGAGACGGCAACCTCGGCGTGCTGACCGCCAAGCAGCAGGTCACCTATGAGAAATTTCTCAAGCCGCTTCTTTTCGACGTCCCCTGTTGTGGAGAGACGGGGCCCGAGAACTGCCGGGGGAACGGTCTGGTCGAGCCGGACCTGCTGCTGCAGGGGTATCGTGAGGATGACCTGAGATGTCGGGCCTGCCGGGCGGCGATGGCCGGGGAGAGCACGAAGCAGGAAGGGTAAGGCTGACGAGGACGACAGCCACGTTTGCATCCAGGATCTTGCGGACAGTGGAGGGGGCGAATGGACCTTGGTCCGGGGAGGGAGTGCGGCTATGGCGGGCGAGAATTTTCTAATGCCGGTGATGTTTTTCAGCGAGGCGCCATGCACGATTTTTTCTATACACTGCTGTCGGTCGCGGCTCTGTGGGGGGGGGCGGTCATTTTCCCGGGGAACGCCCTGGCTGACCGGATCACCACCGTCGATCTCGGCATCGAAAGCGGCTATCGCCAGGACAACCTCGACTGGAACATGGCCGGCACCCTCGACGGCACCTCCCCCAACGTCCTTTCCGAACTGAGCTGGGACGATCTGGAACTCCTTCAGGTCGACGCAACCGTCCGTTTCACCCTCGGCCGCCCGGGGGCGCCTGTTGTCTTTCACCTCCGCTCCAGTCTCGGAGTCGGCACTATCATCGAGGGGAGCAACCAGGATTCGGATTACGGCGGCGACAACCGGACCCTGGAATTTTCCCGCTCCAACAACGACACCAGCGACGGCGGTGCCCTCGATTTTTCCATCGGCGTCGGCCCGCGCTTCACCTTTGCCGGCGGGGCGTTCACCCTCACTCCTCTCTTCGGCTACTCCTATAACGGGCAGTACCTCCAACTCAGCGGCGGGAACCAGACTGTGTCGAATCAGGATATCGCCACGGCGGTTTTCGGAGTGGATGCTGACGGTGAGCCCCTGGTGAATGTGCCACCCACCGGCCCGTTCAGCGGCCTCGATAGCAGCTACGACGCCCATTGGTGGGGCCCCTGGCTCGGCCTCGACCTGACCCTTGCCCCCACGCCCGCACTGACCCTCACCGGCAGCGGCGAATATCATCTCGGCGACTATCTCGGAGAAGCCGACTGGAACCTGCGTACCGACCTCGCCCACCCGGTGAGCTTCGACCACCAGGCCGACGCCTCCGGGGTCGTCCTTGCCCTCGGCACCGAGTGGACTTTCCACCGGCGCTGGGCCCTCACCGGGCGTTTCGGCTACCAGAAATGGCAGACGGACAAGGGACTTCACCGTGTTTTTCTCGCCGACGGCACCGTCGGCGCGACCCGCCTCAATGAAGTCAACTGGGAGTCCGCCGCTCTGATGGTCGGCGCCCGCTGTCGGTTCTGAAGGCTCCCTTTCTGCCGCCGATATAACACCCTAATGGGGGGACATGATGATCAGCGAACCGATGACCCTCTTCACCGATTATCTCCTTGCCGCAGTGGTCCTCTATTTTGCTCTGCGGCTGCAGGCGATTTGGCGAGAGAGCCGGCAACGCTCAGTGCGCCTCTGGGCCGGGGCCTTTTTTACTTCGAGCCTGGCGGCGGCCAGTGGCGGAACCTATCACGGTTTCCGTCCCTTTCTCGGCGAAACGGGATCTTTTCTTCTCTGGAAGGCCACAATTCTTGCCATCGGCCTGACGAGCCTGCTGATGGTCTGCTCCATGGCCATGGCGACCCTCCGCGGCCGCGGGCGCCGGATCCTGGCGGGGCTGGCCGCCGTGCAGTTTCTTCTCTATCTGGGGTGGATGGCCGGACATGACGCCTTCATCTACGTCATCCTCGACTACGTCCCGGCTCTTCTCTGCGTTCTTTTTCTGCAGCTCTATGATGGGTGGCGCGCCGGGGCGCGCAGTGCTCCCTGGCTGACGGGAGGGGTGGTCATTTCTTTTGCCGCCGCCGCCATCCAGGCCAGCGGCTTCACCCTGCACCGTCATTTCAACCACAATGACCTCTATCATGTCGTCCAGCTGGGCGCTTTCTATCTTCTTTATCGCGGAGGGGCGCTGCTGGCCGACCGCCGGGACGGCCCCGGAGTCAAGAGCGGAGCAGGTCGAGTCTGACCTTGACCACGACCTTCTTCACCGTCTGCGGCAGAGCGTCATTGACCAGACCGGCCATGTGGGCATCCTGGGGGAAGAGAGCGAGGAAACGCCCGGCAACGACATCGACGCGCACCGGTCCGATCGTTGGACGCCGGTAGAAGGTTGCGTCCTTTGAAGGATCGTAGGGAACGTCGATTTCCAGGGTTTCGGTGGGAAAACATTCGAACATCTCCCTGCCGACCAGGACGCTCTGGATATCAAGGTAGTTGCGATGCGCTTCGAGGAGCGCCTCCCGCGGTTCTTTGGTCCGATAACTCATCACCCGGGCGAATATCCCCTCGCCGGCGATGGGATATTCCCCCTCGGCGCAGTCGGCCGGCAGTGTGCGAAGAAAGTCGAGGGCGGCGGTCCAGGCCGTCCCCAGGCCATAGCGATCTCCGTTTTCCAGCGTATCGATTATCATTCATCCCTCCCTTGGCCGCTCCATTCCCGGAGCGGTTTTTTTTGTTGTTTCTCAAGAATCAACATGGGTGAAATCGCAAGTCGCCATGCTCACCGCGTAAGCACGGAGGGCGCTGAGAAAACCATTTTGCAATCAATAGGTTCTCTCTGCGCCAATTGCTCCGGTGGTTAAACATTCGAAGGACGACGACCCTGTAGGAGCGGCTTCAGCCGCGATTTATCGCGCCTAAAGGCGCTCCTACAAGTAGGAAGAGGACGCTCTGTGGTCAGATTTGTGTTTTTTCCAGTCCTTCATCTTTGCTTGTCATCGGCGCCGGGGGCGCTTATCGCCCCGAGATCGAGCTGGTCAAGGAGTTGCTGCCGGTCCGGAGTGAATGCGACAAGAGCTTCCTTGCCCCTTTTGTGGAGCTTCTTGATTCGGAGTTCCACCTTCAGGGCCAGACTTCTGTCGCCGAGCTGGCAGTGATAGACCAGCTCCAGTGTGGTGCAGCCCCGGGTAAACCGGGCGCTGCGGCAGCCTCCGGCGCGGTGTTCGGCGAGACGCCGTGGCAGGTCGTTGCTGATGCCGGTGTAGAGGGCGTTGCGTTCGTTTCTCAGGATGTAAACCGACCAGGTGCCCATTGGTGTCCGGCAAGAGGGTGAGGGGGGTCAGGCGCAGGGTTCGGGAGGCTTCCAACGACAGTCAACCCCGGGTCGATTTTGCCGGGATGCCTTTTCCGGCGATCCATTTCACCGATTTTAAAAATGTTTTTTTACCATGAACATGGCGGGTGATGCCATCTTAATAACTTGACCCCGGGGATGGGTCATTCTAAGATGCTTGAGTTTTTAATCCTTTATGTGTCAATGGTCAATGTCGGGAAGTCGAGTGGAAAAGCACCGAAACATGGCTTTGGAAGGTTCCGGGAACCGTCGTCTCCCGGGAGTCGGCGGGCATCTGAAATCGGGTGGGATCTTCCTGTTCAACCCCTTGTGCCGACGCTTTTCCCAGCAGCCCGGTGGTTTCACGCTGCTGGAATTGCTTTTGGTAGTGGCCATTCTCGCAACCCTGGCCGCCCTGGCCATCCCCAGCTATTCCGACTACATTCAAAGGGTGAAGGTCGCTCGGGCCATTGTTGAAATCCGCATGATTTCCAATCAGATTACAATGCATCAGGATCATATCGGCGGATTCCCCGATACTCTGGCAGAGCTGGGCCCGACCGTGCCGAAGGATCCCTGGGGACGTCCCTACCAATACCTGCTGCTCGCGGGGAAACCCGACCAAGGGCCAGGCAAAGTTTCTCCCCGCAAGGACAAATCGCTGCATCCCCTGAATTCCGATTTTGATCTCTGCAGCATGGGCGCCGACGGTCAAACCAACCTCGCCCTCACGGCCCAGGCGAGCAAGGATGACGTCATCAGGGCCAATGATGGCGACTTCATCGGCCTTGCCGAACGATATTGACGAGGGAATACCTTGACCAAGAACGCATCCTCCTTTCACAGCAAGGTCGGCCGGCGGATTTTTCTGATTTTTCTCTGCTGCGCCATCCTCCCCATCACCGCGCTGACACTTCTTTCCTACCAGCAGGTGGCCCACCACCTCAAAGAGCAATCCCACCTGCGTCTGCGTCATGCCAGCAAGAATATCGGCATGGCCGTCTATGAAAACCTCACGGCACTCAATGACGAAATGCAGGTGCTGGCCGCCCTTTATCCCAGTCATCCCGACCAATTTGCCAGCTTCTTTCCGCGGCAGCAGGACAGCCTCGATAAACACTTTATCAGCCTGGCCATTTTTGAAGGGAGCGGGGAGAGGCGACCTCTGTTGAGGGATATGCCACCGTCGAGGAAATTTACCGCCGTGGAACGAGCCCATCTGGCCCAGGGAAAATCGCTCTTCTGGGTTCAGCTGGAAGAAGAAGGGAGGAAGAGAGCCTTTCTGGGCGCCCCCCTGGTCTCTTCCGGTTCCGGCCAGGATCTGCTGGTGGGAGAGATTTCTATCAGGGATCTTTTCCGGCAGTCCCTTCAGGCCCTATCCCTGGAGAGGGAAGTCCTGGTACTTTCCTCCAAAGGCGCGGTTGTCTTCGGCACTCGGGTATTCCCGGCCGAATGGCTGGAGAAAGCGGGCGATCACCTGTCCGGGGGAGTTTCCGGAGAGTTCGAAATGGCTGGTGAGGAGGGTGGGGAGATGGTCGGTTACTGGACCATCTTTTTCAGGGGGACCTTTGCCGCCGATGACTGGTCGGTATTCGTGCTGGAACCCCGCAAATTCGCTTTCGAGGCGCTGAGCCATTTCCGCAAGAATTTTTACCTGGTCGCACTCTTGTCTTTGTGGGTCGTCCTGCTGTTGAGCAGCGTGTATATCCGCAAAACCCTGAACCCCCTCAAGATGCTTAAGGAAGGAACCCGCAGGCTCAGTGAGGGAGATTTGTCCCAAAGGGTGGAGATCGACAGTGCCGATGAATTCCAGGAACTCTCCCTCTCCTTTAACGGCATGGCCGATAAAATAGAAGAGCAGTTTTCTACCCTGGAGCAGACCGGAAAGACCATTCGCCTGATTCTGGCCGATCTGGACCGGGACAAGATTATCGATACGCTGTTGACCAGGATGAACCGGATCGTCCGTTGCGATTGGGTCTCCATGACCTTCGAGCGTCCCGGGAGAGGCGGGTTTCAGACCTGTCTGGGCGCGACGACGGACGAGGGAGGGACACGGCAACGCTTTGATACGGATCTGGACCCTTCGGAAATTGAAGCTCTCCAGGCTATCGATGAATTTCTCGTCACCGACTCCTTCGAATCACTCTCCGGACTCCTTTCGCCAATGAAGGATCTAGGGGCGCGGACCTGTCTGGTCCTTCCAGTTGGCAAGGAGCAAAAGGTCACGGGTGTTTTGATCCTCGGATATGATCTGCAGCAGAAACCGCGGCAGGAGGATGTCATCCGCGCCAGGGCGATTGCCGACCAGGTAGGGATTGCCCTGGCCAACGCCAGCCTCGTGGAAGAGCTGGCCGATCTCAATTTTGACACCTTGATGGCGCTGGCACGAACGGTCGACGCCAAATCCACATGGACGGCCGGACATTCGGAACGGGTTACAAAAATCGCCATGGCCATCGGCGCCGAGCTCGGCCTTTCACAGCCGGAACTCGATCAATTGCATCGCGCCAGTCTCCTGCACGACATCGGCAAAATCGCCGTGCCGAATCTCATTCTGGACAAGTCCAGCCGGCTGACCGAAGCGGAGTATCAGCTCGTTCGATCACATCCCGAAAAAGGGGTGCGGATCCTCGAACCGATCAGGGCCTACGGGGATGTTCTCCCCATTGTGGCCCAGCACCATGAATGGTTTGACGGCCGCGGCTATCCCCGGGGGTTGAAGAGGGAGGAAATCTGCCTCGGAGCACGGATTCTAGCCGTTGCCGACGTTTACGATGCCCTGATTTCCCATCGCCCCTATCGGCCGGCCCGGAATGAGCGAGAAGTTCTCCTCTACATGCAAGAAGGGGCAGGAAGTCAGTTCGATCCGGCGGTGGTCCACGTCCTTCTCAATATTGAAAACGGTGTGCTTGTCCCCTCCGAACCCCAGCCATCACTCCCTTTGTAGGTTTCCCTGGTCCAGAAACAGCCTCCGGCGAAAATCGCCCGGGCCATCCCATCTCTGTTTTCCATCATCGCTCCTTTGTCGTTTTCGGCGGCTGCGGCACTGGCCGCAACGGCCAGGAGCACCAGCAAACCGAACAACAGGCCGATTAACCGTTTCATGGCGTCTTCTTTCCGCTGGGACGGGGATGCCCCGTCCCGACGGTGATCATTTGTTATCGATTTCGACGAAGGTCAGCGCCGCCGAATTCATGCAGTAGCGCTCCCCTGTCGGCTCGGGACCGTCGCTGAAGACGTGGCCGAGGTGGCTGCCGCAGCGACGGCAGAGGACCTCGGTCCGGGTGGTGAAGAGGCCCTTGTCCGGAGCGGTGGCGATGTTCTCGGCCGCCACCGGTTCATAGAAGCTCGGCCAGCCCGTTCCCGATTCATACTTGCTCGTGGAGGAGAAGAGATCGAGGCCGCAGGCGGCGCAGCGGTAGATGCCGTGGCGGTGCTCATTCCAGAGTTTTCCCGAATAGGCCCGCTCGGTCCCCTTCTCACGGAGGACGTGATACGCTTCGGGGGTCAGCAGGGCTTTCCACTCTTCCAGGCTTTTAACGACTTTTTCGCTCATGACGTATTTCCCCTGTTGGACGGAATAAATCCTGACCTCCTCAGCATGCGCCGAGTGTGGCGCGGCAAGCATCGCGGCGAGAAGTCCCAAAATCAAGGCCGTTCTTCTCATCATTTTTCTCCTTTAATCCCTGTCGCTTTTAGTAGAAGAATAACAGGGAAGTTTGATGGGGGGAAAAAGGAACGGTAAAGATCCGGTAAGGAAAGGGACCCCAGGGTTGCGACCTCATCATCCGGTCGACTCGGGAAGGACAAACCAGATCTGCGTTAAGTCGTTGTCGCTGCTGGCGCCGACCGATCCACCATGGGCCTCGATCAACTCCTTGACAATGGCCAGACCGATTCCGGCGCCGCCGGCGGAACGGCTGCGGGACGGGTCGGCGCGATAGAAGCGTTCGAAAATGAAGGGGAGATCGGCGGCGGGGATGCCGGGCCCGCTGTTGGAAAAAACGGTTCGGATTCCTCCGCGGCTCCGCTCTGTTGTTACCTCAAGAAAACCACGGGGCGGGGTGTACTTGCAGGCGTTTTCCACCAGGTTGCGCACCGCCTGCAATACCTTGTCCCGGTCGGCAGAAACGGTGCGGACTTCGTCTGCAAAGCGGGTTTTCACTTCGATCCCCTTGGCTTCCAGGTTGGGACGGTAGAGCGCGAGCATCCCTTCGATCTCTTTGGCCATATTCATCGGTTGGCGGTTGAGGTAGGCCTGCGCCGCATCGGCCCGGGCCAGCTGCCCGAGATCCTCCACCAGGTGAACCAGGCGCAGGATCTCGGCCTGAAGCATTTCGAAGGTCGACTTTTCCGGCGGGATCACCCCGTCGGCAAGCCCCTCCATGTAGCCGCGCAAATTGGTGAGAGGGGTGCGCAGTTCGTGGGCGACGTCAGAGACCATGGACTTGCGCAGCCTTTCGAGCTTCTCCAGGCTGTCGGCCATGCGGTTGAAGGCGCCACCGAGTTCTCCGACCTCGTCGCCGCTGGAGGTTTCGACGCGCACAGTGAAGTTGCCGGCGGCGATCTGGCGGCTGGCGAACGTCATCGAAGTGAGCGGGCGCAGCACGGCCCGGGTCAAAAGATAGCTGAGGAGGAAGGCCACCAGGAGGGCTGCGAGGCTGGCCCAGAGGAGGTAGCGGTGGATGGCGGCCAGGAACATGCGGTGGGTTTCGGTGGGGGAGACCATGTACTTATCCATGAGCACCATGAAGTAATCCGCAGCAAGCTGGTCGATGGCCAGCCAGACGAGGCCGATGATGACGGCGATGACCGGCAGCGTTGTGACCGTCAGCAGTTTCCAGAGAAGAGGGCGTTTCATGGTGTTTTTTCCGCCAGACGGTAGCCGAAACCGCGCACCGTCAGGATGTAGTGCGGCTCTACCGGGTCGTCGCCGAGTTTCTGCCGCAGATGGCCGATATGCACGTCGACCACCCGGTCGATCACTGTTTCGCCGTGGTCGTAGATTTTGCCGAGAAGCTCGTCACGGCTGAAGACCCGGCCCGGGGCATTCATCAGGGCCTGCAGCAGTTTGTACTCCACCGGAGTCAGCTTCACCGGTCGCCCTTCGAGGGTCACCCGGTGCCGTGCCGGATCGAGACGCAGGGGACCCTGGGCGAGGACGGCCGGCGGGGCTGCCACGGGACGGGACCGCCGCAGGATCGCCTTGACCCGCTCCACCAGTTCCCTGGGGCTGAAGGGTTTCACCACGTAGTCGTCTGCCCCCAGGGAGAGGCCGAGAACCCGGTCGATTTCCTCCTCCCGGGCGGTGAGCATCAGCAGAGGCACGTCGGAGAATTTCCTCAATGCGCGACAGATTTCCCAGCCGTCCATAGTCGGCAGCATGAGATCGAGGATGACGAAGACCGGGTGCAGGCGGCGCACCAGGTCCAGCGCCTCGGCGCCGTCGTGGACGGTGCGGGTGGCAAAGCCCTCTCGTTCCAGGTAGGTTGCCACCAGGGCCGCGGTGTTGCGATCGTCTTCGACGATCAGAACCGGACCGGAGAGATAGGCTGGGTTCATCGGTGGACTCCCTTTGTCGCTTTCTTAATTACTCAAGCAAAAGTCTATCAATATTTTCTTCTCCCCGGCAGGAAACTGTCGCAGAGGAGGGCCCGGATTCAGGGAGTCATCCCGGCCCTGGCGCAGCCTTCACTTTCTCCAGATTCCAGCTTTTTTTTCCAGGCAGCGCCGCCGCAGATTCTTCTTCTCCGCAAAATACTCATCACCCAGCCCCGGGAAGGCAAAGGGATTGGCCAGTTCCTGCGCCGCCTCCTTGCGGCATTGCTCCCGGTCCGTCTGCAGCCGCGCTCCATCGTAGCGGGGATGAACCCAGACCCACCTCGTCTCGCCGACGGTGCAGGCAACAAGGAAGAGCGCGATCAGCGACGGCAAAATGGGAAATTTTGTCATGACGGAATTCCCCTCAGATTTGCTGGTCGTTACAACTATAGCGCATGGACGATTCTCAGGGGGCTGGTAAACTGTCTTGCCACCGGGTCAGGAAAGGTGCAAGCCCTCTTTCCCAGGGAGGACAACGATGAAGCTGACCATGGCTCTTTTCGTTTTTTGCTATTTTTGCTCCAGTGCACTCGCACTCCCTTCGGGGAGCGAGGATGGTCCACTTCTCGAGGGACGCAAGGTGGCCGAGGCCTTCATGCAGGAGCTCAAGGGGGAATTGAAACAGACTATCGCCGCAGCGGGTCCGGTCTCGGCCATCGGAGTCTGTCAGAGCAAGGCTCCGGCCATTGCCGCGCGGCTGTCGGTCGAAACGGGGTGGCAAGTCGGCCGGACGAGTCTGCGGGTGCGCAATCCAGGCAATGCGCCGGACGGGTGGGAAAGATCGGTTCTCGAAGATTTCGACCGGCGCCGGCATCAGGGCGCCGCTCCGCAG
>Ga0209231_1000578_pt1 | contig 19288 bp, 13 predicted proteins | sample Deesub45470m_DNA_FD_188086 | JGI IMG/M metagenome (GOLD analysis project Ga0209231, IMG submission 188086) | Deep subsurface microbial communities from North Pacific Ocean - 450_OLKR46/470m Metagenome (SPAdes) (version 2) | ecosystem: Environmental > Terrestrial > Deep subsurface > Unclassified ... | reverse complement strand
TATGGCTCCTTGAAAAAAAACAGACAGTTGTTTAGCGATCAGATTCACCACAAGTTTTTATCGAAAGAACTCAACGTTTAGTGTTCAGTTATTGACCTCTTGAAGTATCCGATAAACGCTGGCCACACCAATCCCCAACTCATCAGCAATGGCCTGCTTGGTTATTTTGGGATTTTTCTGCAGGAGCTCCTGGACGAGAGGGGCTTTTTCTTTAGCTGTGGGTTTACGGCCCTTGTAGCGGCCGGCCTGCTTGGCCTTTTCGATCCCTTCCTTTTGTCTTTCCAGCATCAAGGACCGCTCAAACTCGGCGATGGCCCCCAGCATGGTGAGCATGAGCTTGCCGGTGGGGGTTGAAGTGTCCAGGTTGATGTTGAGGACTTTGAAGGCGACACCTTTTTTCTCCAACTGCTCCACGATCTCGAGAAGGTGCTTGGTGGACCGGGCGATGCGGTCCAGTTTGCACACCGTGACGATATCTCCCTCCCGTACAAAATCGAGTAGCGCGACAAGCTGAGGGCGGACCTGTTTGGCGCCGGAGATTTTTTCCTGAAAGATTTTGCCGCAGCCGGCCTTTTGGAGTTGTTCGAGTTGGACATCGAGGGACTGCCCGACGGTTGAAACCCTGGCGTAGCCGATGTTGACCATTTTGCCCTCCAAAACTATCAATAGGAATTAAGACGTTTCGATAATTGCCTATCAAAAGCCCAAAGTCAATTCTATTGATATGGTTTTAAGGGGAGGGCAGAAGCTATCACTAGGGCGTGGTCTATTGAGAGAGTGAGGAATGGAAAAGGGAAGGGGTATATCGGTATTGGCCATAGTGAAATAAAGAGTGTCACTGTTTGCGTCAAGAAGAGGTAACAGCGTTCCTGCGGCGATTTAAATTGGGGGCCAAATCTTGTGGCCAGGAAAGGGACAATTCAATAAGGATTGACCTCCATTTAAATTGGGCTTAATCAGGAGTATCTGCTGGACATAACACCGTCGGTTGCTTATCTTTAACCTGTTTCATCCAGGTTTGACCGGGTTGAGCATGATATGACCCCATCCAGAACTGAATCTATAGCTATTATTCGAAAAACGCATGGAGTACAGAAGATGGAAGACAGATGGCTGTCTGTAGATGAAATTGGGACCTATCTTGGCGTCAAGCGAGATACCGTCTACAAGTGGATCAGTGAAAAAGCCATGCCCGCGCATAGGATCGGTCGGCTCTGGAAGTTTAAGAGAGAAGAGGTTGACGAGTGGGTGCGCACTGGCGGAGCAAGTGAGACAAGTGGACAAAATGATGGAATCTAAGAAAACCTCTCTGGTACGGTTCGGATTCAACTTTGATAAGGGTGGAGCGCATTCTGCTCGCACTATGATGCTGCAAGAACTCATCTCGCTGCTGTCATACGTTGATGCCCCTAAACCATCAAGGGCCGACTACATCAAAGCGATCGAAGACGACAACTGCTTGGGCAAACGCTCTGCCAAGACAAGGGGACTCACCGTCCGCCATTTAACCACCCTCTACGCTCTTGATTCATCGGAGACTATTTCTCGTGCCCTTCTTTACTTCTGGAACCGGGATGCTGATGGCCGGCCCCTACTGGCATTGCTCTGTGCTTATTCACGTGACGCGCTTCTGCGCATGAGTTGCCCCTTCATTCAGCAGACTGCGGAAGGCTCCACCATCTCCCGGGAGGCCCTGGAGGAGTCCATCGAAAATCTTGAGCCTGGCCGGTTCAGCAAGGCGACATTGAAATCCACAGCCCAAAACATCAACTCGACCTGGACTCAGTCAGGCCACCTGTCCGGTCGTGTTCGAAAGATTCGCAGCCGGGCTAATCCAACCCCTGGCGCGGTGGCCTACGCCTTGTTCCTAGGTTACCTGACCGGGGCTCGTGGAACATCACTCTTTCAAACCGAATATGTCAAACTTCTCGACTGCTCATTTGAACGGGCATTGGAGCTGGCTGAAGATGCATCTCGTCGGGGCTGGATTGTCTTTAAGCGCATAGGCGATGTGATGGAGGTTCTTTTCCCCAATCTCCTGAACGCCCAGGAAATGGAGTGGATTCGTGAGCAAAATTAAAAGACTCACTCAATCGTACAGTAAATATGTCGCCATCCCCTGGCGAAGTGATGCAGCGGCAGCTCAACGGGTCATTTTCTGTGTTTACAACGAAACTGAAGAACTTCGCCTGCGTGCCAAAATAGATGAATTTGAAATTGCGACAAGGCAATCCGGACATGAGTGGGCTGTTTTTGATCTCACCGACACCTTTGCTGAGTGGCTTGCCGGGCAGCGATACGCCAAGAGCTATTTCCAAAAACCGAATCTCCTGTCGCCACTTCTTCCTAAATATATCGCTTACATCACCGACACCTTCGAAGCATTTTTGAAAGAGAAAAATGCTGGAGAAACCTCCGTCGTGGCGCTTAAGGGAGTTGGATCTCTTTTTGGGTTTTTAAAAGTCAAGGATGTGGTCGACAAGCTTGCTCCGATGGTTAAAGGTCGGCTATTGGTCTTCTTTCCTGGAAGTTACGAGAATAACAACTACCGGTTACTGGATGGTTATGATGGATGGAATTACCTTGCGGTACCCATCACTGCAGATAAAGAATTTTAATGGGGGGGGTTAATGTTGGATAATCGTGCAATTTACCAGACGGATCCTACCACCAGAAAACTGATCAACGAAGGGGTGGCAAACGTCAATGACGAAACAACCAGCCAAGCGCTGGCCGTTCTGCGCTATGAACTGGAAACCTTCGTTTGTGACGGACAATATGAAAAGGGGATGGCTCACATCCTCGAAACATACCTGAAAAACATTGACCAAGCCCAGCAGCCTGCGGTGTGGGTCAGCGGGTTTTATGGCTCGGGTAAATCCCACTTGGTCAAAATGCTTCGGGCGCTCTGGGTTGATTCCTCTTTTGCAGACGGAGCAACAGCTCGAGGGATTGCCAACCTGCCGCAGAATATCAAGGATCTTTTTAAGGAGCTCAGCACCCAGGGCAGCCGTCACGGGCGGTTGCACGCAGCATCGGGAACCCTGGGCGCCGGTGCAAGTGGTAGCGTACGCTTGGCCCTGCTTCGCATCCTCTTCAAATCGGCAGGGTTGCCTCAGCAATACCCCGTTGCCCGCTTTGTGATGTGGTTGAAAAGTGAAAAGATCTACGATGAGGTACGTAGTCAGGTTGAGCAAAGCGGTTATGACTGGGATGAGGAGCTGGATAACTTTTACGTAGCTGAAGGGCTCCATGAAGCGCTGGTCAAGGCCAAGCCAAATCTCTTCTCCTCTCCTGCTTCATGTGTTGAAACCCTTAACAATCTTTACCCTTATGTGCAAGACATCTCCAGCGACGATATGCTTAAGGCCATTCGCCATGCCCTAACCCGCGATGGGAAATTCCCCCTGACCCTGGTGGTTCTGGACGAGGTGCAGCAGTACATCGGCGAAGACAGCCAGAGGTCCATTGATGTTCAGGAAGTGGTCGAAGCCTGCAGCAAGAACGTCGGCGGCAAGCTGCTTTTCATCGGCACCGGCCAGACGGCGGTCACCGGCACCTCCAACCTCAAAAGGCTTGAAGGCCGCTTTACCGTTCGCGTGGAACTCTCGGATGCCGATGTGGACGCCGTTATCCGCCAGGTCATTCTCGCCAAAAAGCCTAATGCCAAAGCGTCCATCGAGCAGATGATGCAGACCAACCTCGGCGAAGTTTCCAGACATCTGGCCGGAACCACCATCGGACACCGCCAGGATGATATCCACTATTTCCCGCAAGATTATCCCATCCTTCCCGTGCGTCGCCGGTTCTGGGAAAATACCCTTCGCGTGCTTGACCAGACCGGCACCGACAGCCAGCTCCGCAATCAGCTCAGCATGATCCACAAGGTCATCCAGACCAATCTCGACCAACCCTTGGGCCATGTCGTCCCAGCGGATTATCTCTATTTTGATTCCGCCGACAAGCTCCTGCAATCCCGCATTCTGCCCCGCAAGGTGCATGAAAAAACCATGAGCTGGCGCCAGGGATCCGAAAACGAGCAGCTTATGGCCCGGGCCTGTGGTCTGGTCTTTCTTGTCAATAAACTTGCAGGCATCAACAACGAAATCGGCATTCGTACCACCATCGATACCCTTGCCGATCTCCTTGTCGAGAACCTTTCCCAGGGGAGCAGTGCCCTGCGCAGCAAGCTGCCCGGCCTGCTGGACAAATGCGAACTGCTGATGAAGGTGGGCGACGAATACCGCATTCAAACCGAGGAGAGTTCGGCATGGAGCGATGAATTCCTCAGTCAGCGCAACCAACTGGCCAACGAGGCACACCGCATCGAAGCCGAGCGCGACGACCGCATCCGCCGCCGGTTCAGCGAGCTGGTCAAAAAGCTCTCCCTGACTCAAGGAGTCTCAAAGGTCACCCGCGATGTATTCCCTGTCTTTGATGCCCAGCTTCCCCCCGACAGCGACAAGAAAATCTGTGTCTGGGTGCGTGATGGCTGGAGTATCGACGAAAATTCCGTGCGAGCCGACGCCCGCCAGGCAGGAAACCAGTCCCCGACGGTCTTCGTCTTCATCCCGAAGCGTTCCGCCGATGACCTGCGTCACCACCTGATCGACTTTAAGGCTTCCAGCGCAACCCTGGATAAGCGAGGGGTACCCAATACCCCCGAAGGCACCGAAGCCCGGGCCGCCATGGAAACCACCAAGCAAAATGCCGAAGGCAAAATCCGTGAATTGCTCAACGATGCGTTCTCGGGTGCCAGGGTTTTCCAGGGGGGGGGCAATGAGATTCTCGGTAACGATCTGCAGGACATGGTGCTGGAGGCCTCGGGCAACTCCCTGCAGCGCCTCTATCCCCAATTCCACACCGCAGATCACATCGGCTGGTCCAAGGTTTATGACAAGGCCCAAAAAGGGGCTCCTGATGCCCTGAAAGCCGTGGGCGACGACGGCGAACCGGCAAAGAATGCCGTTTGCAAAGCCATTCTCGCCTCCATTGCCGGCGGCAAGAAAGGTGCGGATATTCGCACCCAATTTGAAGGCCATCTCTACGGATGGTCCCGCGATGCGGTGGACGGTGGACTGCAGGTGCTTCTGGTGGCCGGTTTGATCCGCGCCCTGGACGAACGCGGGCAGCCCATTGATCCCAAAGAGTTGGAACGCAAGTCGATCGGCAAGACTCTGTTTAAGGTGGAGTCCGCTACCGTAACGACCGCCCAGCGGATTCAGATCCGCAAACTGCTTCAGAAAGTGGGGCTGACCGTTACCCAAGGCGAAGAGCTGATGTATGTCCCACCCTTTATCCAGAAGCTCAGGGACTTTGCCGAACATTCCGGAGGCGAAGGCCCCAAGCCGAAGCGCCCGGACATCTCATCCCTGGACGAAATCCGCCTGACCGCGGGCAACGAACAGCTTCTGGCCCTTTACAACCGAAGGGAGGAGCTGACTCAGGCGATCGACTCCTGGCTTGCCCTTTCCGGGTCGATTGAAAAACGCTGGACATCCTGGGTGACGCTCCAGCGCCTGGCGGGCCATGTCAATGGCATTCAGGGCGCAGAGGTTATTCTCTCCCAGGTCAAGCACATCGAGGAGCACCGGCAGCTTTTGGAAGAACCGGACCTCATCGCCCCGCTGGTGGCGAACCTCACCCAACTTCTACGGGAGGAGCTGAATCGTTTGGATCAGGAATATCGCTCCAAACACACCCAGGGGATGGAGATGCTGCATGCCGATGAAAACTGGCAGCAGCTTGAGCCGGAGCAGAAAAATCACCTTCTTGCCGAGCAGAAACTGACCCTCGCCCATCAACCCAAGGTGGATGTGAAAAATACGGCTGAAATTCTTGCCACCCTGGGGAACATCTCTTTGCCGCAATTCTCTGATCAAATTGCGGCCTTGCCGGGGCGTTTTGCGCGGGTGCGTGAACAGGCTGCAGAGCTCTGCGAGCCCAAAACCCAATTCGTCAATTTGCCCAGGCGCAGCCTGAAATCTGTTGAGGATCTGCCTGATTACCTGGCTGAGATTGAAAAAAAGCTCAAGGCAGCTTTGGCCAATGGGCCTGTGATGGTTCGCTAACGAGGGGAAGATACAATGGCTCTGCAACCACTTGAAAAAACATTGAGAAACCGCCTCGAACGCACCGTCAAGGACGCCAGGGATATTGCCGAAGACGCGGCACGCGCTGCCCTAGAGCAGTTAGGTGTGGGCGAGGGTGCTGCTTTTCCCCATCTGACCGAAGCGGATCGCGAACTGCGCCGCAAGCTGCGCGTCCACGGCCGCCAACTGGGCGATTCCCTCAATGGCGGCAAGATTCAGACCATGGACCGCCTGATCGAAGAGGTCGCCTACGAGCACTGGCATCGCATGCTGTTTGCCCGCTTTCTGGCCGAGAACAATCTGCTGATGTATCCCGACCCGGACGATCCGGTGGCGGTCACCCTCGAAGAGTGTGAAGACCTCGCCGCCGATGAAGGGGCGGCCAACGGTTGGGAACTGGCCGCCCAGTTTGCCGCCCGCATGCTGCCGCAGATCTTCCGGCTCGACTCCCCGGTCTTCCAACTGGGCTTGCCGCCCGAGCATCAGCAAAAACTGGAGCGCCTGGTGACCGACCTGCCGCTGGAGGTCTTCACCGCTTCCGACAGCCTCGGTTGGGTCTACCAGTTCTGGCAGGCAAAAAGAAAGGATGAGGTTAACGCCTCCGAGGTCAAGATCGGCGCAAGGGAGCTGCCTGCCGTCACCCAGCTCTTCACCGAGCCCTACATGGTCAGCTTCCTGCTCGACAATTCCCTGGGAGCCTGGTGGGCAGCAAGACGGCTCACCGAGGCCGATCTCCAAAACGCCAGCAGCGAAGAGGAACTGCGCCGTAAGGCGGAGATCCCCGGTGTGCCGCTGGATTATCTGCGTTTTGTGCAGCAGGAGGACGGCACCTGGACACCGGCGGCCGGAACCTTCGACGGCTGGCCGGAGCAACTCGCCGACCTGAAGACCCTCGACCCCTGCTGCGGCTCGGGCCACTTCCTGGTGGCAGCCTTCCTGATGCTGGTTCCGATGCGCATGGAGCGCGACGGCCTTTCGGCCAAGGAGGCAGTGGACGCGGTGCTGCGGGAAAACATCCATGGTCTGGAGCTGGACCAACGCTGCGTGGAGCTCGCCGCCTTTGCACTGGCGCTGACCGCGTGGAAATACCCGAGCGCTGGCGGCTACCGCGTGTTGCCCGAATTGAATATCGCCTGCTCGGGGTTGTCCGTGAGCGTGGCGAAAGAGGAATGGAAGCAGCTCGGCCTGGGCAAAAAGAACCTCACCATGGCCCTCGACTGGATGCACGACACCTTCAAGGATGCGCCGGTGCTGGGTAGCCTGCTCAATCCCGCCAAAACCGATGCCGCCAAGCTCGTGCAGTGGGATGAACTCTCCAACGCACTGGAGCAGGCGTTAAAGCAGGAGCAAAGCGAGGAGCAGCAGGAGATTGCGGTCGTCGCCCAAGGGCTGGCAAAAGCCGCAACCCTGCTGGCCGGACGCTATCAATGGGTTATCACAAACGTGCCTTATCTAGCTCGGGGAAAGCAGAATCAACGTCTACAGGATTTTTGTGAAAGACATTACCCAGCAGCCAAAAGTGATCTGGCCACGGTGTTTCTTGATCGTTGTTTGGAGCTATGTGTTCTGGGTGGCACCTCCAGCATCGTGTTGCCCCAGAACTGGCTTTTCCTGACCGGCTACAAGAAATTCCGAGAGAAGCTGCTGAAAAACGACACCTGGCATCTGATGGCCCGTTTGGGGCCGGGAGCCTTTGAAACCATTAGCGGCGAGGTGGTGAAAGCCATCTTGATCAGCCTTAGCCGTGGGAGTTCAACAACGGAATCGGGCGGGCTGTTTGGCGATGTCAATGGCGGCAACCTGATTCGGGGCGTGGATGTATCCGAGCCACGCACCGCTGCCGAAAAGGCTGAGCGGTTGCTGATTGCGGAAATCAAGAGCGTTGCGCAAGCGGAGCAGTTGGAGAATCCAGATGCGCGGGTTGTCATCGATAAAAAAGAAACTACCGAACTATTAGTAAAATTTGCACATGGTGTTCATGGATTTGGCAGTAAGGATTCTCCACGATATTTTCGCCAGTATTGGGAAATGATTAGCCCAAATGAAGATTGGCAAGTAATGTCAACAACCGTTAATGACCAAGTTAAATTTGGAGGCAAACAGCAGATTGTATTCTGGCAGCAAGGTAAAGGTCTTCTCGCTGAACTGGGGAAAAAGGGGCTTGCCATCCCAGCGGGTGAAATGGCGTGGGGTAAACAGGGTATTGCAGTTAGTCAGATGAGTGTGTTACCTGCCACATTGCATACCGGCGAAATATTCGATAAAAATGTTGCTGTTGTTCTACCTCACAACACCTTCCACCTTCCTGCCATCTGGTGCTTCTGCTCGTCGCCCGAATACAACGAAGCGGTACGACAAATTGACCAAAGCTTGAAGGTTACCAACTCCACCTTGGTCAAAGTCCCCTTTGACCTCGACCACTGGACCAAGGTAGCCGAAGAGAAATACCCCAACGGCCTGCCCAAGTCCTACACCAACGATCCCACCCAATGGATCTTCCACGGCCATCCTTGCGGTTCGGTGGTCTGGTATGAAGACAAAAAGTGGACCGCTCACGGCCCGCTGCGCACCGACGACAACGTGCTGCATATCGCCGTTGGTCGCCTCCTCGGCTACCGCTGGCCTGCTGAACTGGATACCCGCATGGAACTGGCCGACGAGCAGCGCGAATGGGTCAAGCGCTGCGAGGCCCTGGCTGGATACGCCGATGATGACGGCATCGTCTGCATTCCGCCGGTGCGGGGCGAGTCCTCCGCGTCCGACCGCCTGCTGAACCTTTTGGCCGCCGCCTATGGCGATGCCTGGTCCAACGACGCCCTGGCTGCACTGCTGAAGAGCGCCGATCACGCGGGCAAGACGTTGGAGACCTGGCTGCGGGAGAAGTTCTTCACCCAGCACTGCAAGCTGTTCCAGCACCGTCCCTTCATCTGGCACATCTGGGATGGCCTGCGCGACGGCTTCGCCGCCCTGGTCAACTACCACAAGCTCGACGCGAAGCTGCTGGAGACCCTGATCTACACCTACCTGGGCGACTGGATCAGCCGCCAGAAGCAGGACATCGCCAGCGGCGTGGACGGAGCCCAGGAACGCCTGGCCGCCGCCGAGGCCCTCAAGAAAAAGCTGGAGCTGATCTTAGAGGGCGAAGCACCCTACGACATCTTCGTGCGCTGGAAACCACTGGAAAAGCAGCCCATCGGCTGGGACCCGGATCTCAACGACGGCGTGCGCCTCAACATCCGCCCCTTCCTCACCGTGCCCGATGTCGGCAAGAAAGGCGCAGGCGTCCTGCGCGACAAGCCGAACATCAAATGGGAAAAAGATCGCGGCAAGGATGTGGAATCCGCGCCTTGGTATCACCTGTTCGATGGCGACCGCATCAATGATCATCATTTGAAACAGGCGGAAAAAAAAGCTGCGAGGGAGGCCGCCGAATGACCTCCCAGTATAAAGGAATGCGCTGGCTGAAGTGCGACCTCCAAATTCAAACACCGGAAGATTCGAAGCATTGGCAAGATCAAGATTTAAAGTTGCTTGAACCACGAAGACCGAAGAAAGACGGCCAACCGGATGAAAGTGACATCCAGGAGAAAGCTCGAAAATTTCTTCGCCGCTGTTATCAGCTAGAGCTGGAACTTATTGGCATTACCGATCACAATTTTTCCACTAAGACTGATTCAAGAGATTGGTTTGCCGTACATCTTATTGAGCAGAATAGATCAGTTTCTAAAGAATTCGGCAGGGAACCTATTGTTATCCTGCCAGGCTTCGAAGTTGATATCGGCTATCATGTTTTGTGCTTATTTGGGCCGGCTAAAAAACAGAGGGACTTTGAGCGCTGCAACAAAATTCTCACAAAATTGGGGATGGCCGAAGATGCAAGGTTTGACCAAGGCGGCCCTAAGCAACTCAGGCACAACGACCAACGAGTGTCCCTGAAGAAACTTATCGAAATAGTACAAGATGAACATCATGGCATCGTGGTCGCAGCCCATGCCGACCAGGCTAGAGGTCTTTTTTCAGACACGGCTAACCGCGAAGACTACAGTAACCCTGGTTTTTATTGCGTAGAGCTTACTCAAAACCCGCTAGCTCAAAAACATCAAGAGATTCTAGAAGGAAAAAACGACGCTTGGAAAAGAAAGCACTCTCACCCGGCATGGATCATGTCCTCAGATGCGAAATCGATTCGTGCAGTTGATGGTTGCCCAGTAGCAAACAGCCTGGGATATCGTTACTCTTGGATTAAGATGTCGGAACCTTCCATTGAAGCACTTCGTCAGGCCTTTCTGGATCACGAATCACGCATCAATCTTCCAGTCGATTTTTTTAACGATATCCACCCCGCTGACCGGACGCGACAGGCGAGGCTCCAATCCATTTCAATTAAAAACGTGGCCTTTCTGGCCGATCAGGAGGTTTATTTTTCTCCCAACATGAACTGTGTGATTGGGGGCCGGGGTAGCGGTAAATCGACTCTGCTCGAGTACCTTCGTATCATAATGGGGAAAGATAAAACCAAAGATCTCGATGAGGGAACTGTGGACCGTATCAAGCGAGTGCGGGACACCTTAAACGCGGCCGGAGCCGAGCTCGAGGTGTGCTGGATAAGCGCAGACGGCGTTGAGGATCGCATCGTATGGCAAAATGGCAGCCCGGTGGTATGCAACAGAGAGCTGCCAGACCCGGAAACCTTTTTTCATAATCTTCCAGTTCGTTTTTACAGCCAGCAGCAGCTTAATCGTCTGACTGAATCTAAAACGGACGATGGCAGCGTGCGTCAGGCGCAGCGCTTGTTGGAGTTGGTAGATGGATTCACCAAAAATGAACTTGATGATCTGGCCGATCAGGAACGCAAGCTTCAACTCCTGATTAAAGATGCCTTCGCCAACCTCCGCAAAGCCAATACCCTCGGCAAGGAACACAAGCGACTCCAGCAGGAGCATCAGGATCTGGATCGTCAATGGAAGGCCCGAAGTGAAATACAGGGGGATGCAGGCAGGCATCAACAGCTCAAGTTGGAGTCCAGTTACCTAGACGGGCTCTTTGGTTCGCCTGGTGAGCAATTTTCTGATGTCGCTGCTTTAGCGGAGTCCGTTGCCAAAGCTCATGCGTCATTCCAAGTAGAAGACTCACCACATGCTGCGTGGTTTCGGCAATTTGATGACAAGGTAAAGACCGCTAAGGCGACTTTGGCACACACCATTCGCGAGGCTGTTGAGCAGTTCAGCCGCAACATTGACATCCTAAAGGCAGATGATCCGGCTTGGGCGGCAATCAGGGATGAGCTGGAGCAAGCCGACGCTAAGTTCAGCGAGGCCTGCGCGGCCAAAGGACTCACCCCTAGTGACGTTGGCCATCTGCAGGAAATCCACCAGTTGCGTACGAAAAAGCAACGGGAGATCGAAGAGACAGGCACAGAAATCCAGAAGCTAAAGGAAGCTGCTGGTAACCCTGAAGATCTCATGCAGCAGTTGCATCAGATTTGGCGTGATCAATTCCAAATGCGAATGGAAGCGGCAGAGCGGGCCAATGAGTTGGCCGTTCTCAAAGAAGGGCGGCGGCGTTTTATCGAGGTCTCCGCAAAGTACCAACAGGACCACAAAAATTATCGCGAACTCTGGCAGGGGTTTGCGCCTGCCGATGGACGGACCCGTCTCGGAAAGAACTGGGAAAGCTGCGGACAAACGTTGTATGGCCTTTTTATAGAGCAGCAAGATGCCGAGTCTCCGTGGCAGGTACTTCGAAATCGCCTTTCAGTAGAGAAAAGATCAGCCGGGCCTGAGTTTGGCGTTGCCGCCCAAGAGCTGTTCCAGCACATTCTAGACAACCTTGAGCGGTGGCAACAGCTCCGTTGTTCCCGGGTTCAAGACACCGTGGACATGAAGCTGTTCCGTGCCGACGGCTCGACGGCTGGAAGTATTGCTGAGGGTTCGCTTTCCGATGGCCAGAGGAACACCGCCGCTCTTGCGCTGTTGCTGGCGCAAGAAGGGGGGCCGCTTGTCATCGACCAGCCGGAGGATGAACTGGACTCCAATTTCGTGTTCAGAGAGCTGATACCGATGCTTCGCAAGGTGAAATCTAAACGTCAAATCATCATGGCGACTCATAACGCAAACCTGCCGGTGAATGGTGATGCAGAGCTCGTTTACGCCTTTGAAGCACGTAATGGCAAAGGCGAAGTCCTGGCCCACGGCGGGCTTGATCAAGGGCCAGTGACAAAGGCTGTTCTCGACATCATGGAAGGAACAGAGGAAGCGTTCCGTCGCAGACGAGAAAAATATCATTTTTGAGGGGAATAGATGGCAAAGAAAATCAGTGGCGCCGAATATCCATTAGCGAAAATATTTAGTTCTGAGTTCGAGTACATTATTCCCCCCTACCAGCGTCCCTATGCCTGGACTGTGGACCATGTATCGGAACTGTTTGACGACCTTTATGACTTCTTTCTTTGCGAGCAGGACGAGGGCTATTTCCTGGGCAGCATCGTGCTTATCAAAGAAGAGACCGTACCCCGTGCCGAAGTGATTGATGGGCAGCAGCGACTGACGACCCTAACTATTCTGCTGGCAGCTCTCGCTTCCTGTATGGAAGGTGAAGACCGTGGAACCCTAATCAAGTACATCGTGGAGCCAGGAAACAAGTTCGAGGGCTTGGAGCCCAAACCGCGATTGACCTTACGTGAGCGCGATTGCGAGTTCTTTGCCAGTTATGTGCAGAAGCTAGATTTCGATAATTTGCTGATGCTTAACACACAGGCACTGGAGAACGAAGTTCAGAAAAATATCCAGGCCAATAGTAAACTGCTGCTCGGACGCATAGCAAAATGCTTTAAGAGTGAGAATGACGTACTGCAGGCTTTCGTTGCTTTTTTGCTCCAGAGGTGTTTCCTCGTCGCAGTCTCTACGCCCAGCCAACAATCAGCATTTCGGGTTTTTTCGGTGATGAATAATCGCGGTCTGGATTTGCAGCCCACGGACATTATCAAGGCGGATATTATTGGCATGGTGTCTTCTCCAAAAGAACGGGGCAACTACAACGATCGCTGGGAAGACATGGAAGTCGAACTTGGGCGAAGTGGGTTTAATGACCTCTTTGCTTATGTGCGAATGATCTATGCCAAGGAGAAGGCTAAGCGCGCTTTGCTTGAAGAATTTCGTGCGCATGTGCTTACCAGGGTTTCCTCACCCAAGGCATTAATCGAGGAAGTTCTTGAGCCTTTTGCTGAAGCGTTGGCCACCCTGAAAGAAGCAAATTACCGCTCTGACACGGATGCCCAGCAGGTCAACGATTACCTGCGCTGGCTTAACCGCATTGACAATTCCGACTGGGTTCCTCCAGCTATGCTGTTTCTTGCCCGGAAAAAAAATAACCCGCAATACGTTTGTTGGTTTCTGGAGCGATTGGAGCGCTTGGCTGCGTATATGCACGTCTGCGCCCGTAATGTGAATGAACGAATTGAGCGGTACGCAATGGTAATTGATGAGCTTGAGGGAAAGCACAGCTTTGAGGAGCCGGTGCAGGCTGTGGAACTTACGGACGCTGAGAAAACGGCCATGCGTCGGGCGCTGGATGGTGATATTTACATTTTGACAGCTCGGAGGCGAAATTACCTGATTCTTCGCCTGGATTCTTTTGTATCTGACGGGGCGGCATCCTATGACGCCAGTCTGTTGACCATCGAACATGTCCTGCCCCAGACCGTCTCCGAGAGCAGTGAATGGGGGCGCACCTGGCCAAACCTCGTTGTTCGTGATGCATGGGTACACCGTCTAGCCAATCTGGTGCCACTGAACAAGCGGCGTAATTCACAAGCACAAAACTATGACTTTGAGGTTAAGAAAACAGCCTACTTTCAGGGGCGGAGCAATGTCTCCTCCTATGCGCTTACCAGTCAGGTGCTGAACGCGTTGACTTGGACACCCGAGACAGTACAACAAAGACAATCCGAGCTGCTCGGTATCCTTGAAAACAACTGGCGCCTAAAAACAATATGAAAACGGTTAGATAACATTTTATTGCAGGGTAACATTATTAATGTTATCGTGCAAAAAAAGGTTATTGTGAGGTCATGGAGAAGCTGGGTAAATATTTTGTGGAATATGTCTCGGAAGTGGCCGGTCAACCGGTTACTTGGGGGCCGCGTGTGTCCAAACAACTACCCCAGTACCTGACTCAGCAATATGACCTGTTTGAAATCGCCATTGGACGTCGCTGGTTTCTGGGAGTCTTGCTGAAGGATGGTGGCGACTTCCGCCCCTCTGTGTTCGAAAAACACTTGCGGCAGATCATAACAAATGCAATTGGGCAGGAGGGGTACTGCCTGATTGCCCGAGATCTGCCCGGCTATGTACGCCAGCGTCTGGTCGAACGTCAGATACCGTTCGTGGTGCCAGGACACCAACTACACTGGCCAGAACTAGGTCTTGCCATTAAAGCTAGAAAGATAAAAGGTCCGCTGGTGCCGGTGTCCACCGTTAGCCCTGCTACTCAAGTGGTCCTGATTTGCGCACTGACCGGGGCTATGCCTGTGCCGGCTACACCCAAAACCCTGGCAGAGAAACTGAACTATACCACCATGACCATGTCCCGTGCTCTGGATGAAATCGAGGGCAATGACCTGGGGCAAGTGGTCCGCGCTGGCCGAGAACGGCGGCTAGATTTCCCGGCCAGTATGCTGGCCCTTTGGCAGCATGCATTGCAATTTATGAGAACCCCCGTGCGTGAAACGGTGCGGATCAAGGAAAACCAGCTGCCGCCAGCTATCCGTATCAAGGCAGGCGAAACGGCGCTCGCCACCCAAAGTATGCTTGTCCCTCCGAAAGAACCGGTCTATGCGTTGGGTCGTCAGGCCTGGAAGGAAATAACCAATAAGGCAGAACAGATCCCCGTTGAAGATACGGGAACCTGCCGTGTTCAATTATGGCGCTATGATCCTACGTTGTTTGTCCGGAATGGACAGGTTGATTCTTTTTCACTCTATCTCAGCTTGCGGGATGAGGAAGATGAGCGCGTGGAATCCGCCCTAGAGGAAATGATGGAGAAAACAGTATGGTCTTAGGACTCAATCGATTTGCGGAGCACTTTGCCGACTTTCGGGACCAATATGCGCTCATCGGAGGCGCCGCTACCTGGTTGGTGCTGGATGAAGCGGGGATCGAACCGCGGGCCACTAAGGATCTGGATATTGTCCTTTGTATTGAGGCGCTGGAGCCTGCTTTCGGTATCGCGTTCTGGGAATTCATTAAAGCAGGAGGTTATGAGATACAAGAAAAGAGTGAGGGAGCCAAAATCTTTTACCGCTTCCAGCGTCCGACACAGCCGGATTATCCGGCAATGCTTGAACTGTTTTCCCGTAAACCCGATACGGTTGTTATTGGAGAAGATAGCCACTTGACGCCTATTCCGTTGGACGAGGATGTCTCTAGCCTCTCTGCCATTTTGCTGGACGACGACTATTACGATTTTCTCCACAGAAACAAGCGGGAAATTAACGATGTCTCCATCGTCAGTGAAGAATGTTTGATACCTCTCAAAGCCCGAGCTTGGCTGGACCTAACGCAGCGAAAAGCTGACGGCGAGAAGGTTGACAGCAAGAACATTAGAAAACACAGGAATGATGTGCTGCGCCTTTACCTGCTACTCTCCCCAGAAAAACGTATCGATCTACCTGAAACTATTCGGGAGGATCTGACTTCGTTTTTACGAGCGATCGAGCCTGAGCTGAGTTCTCAGTTACTCAATCAACTTGAGATTAAAGGCGTTCACGCATCAGAGGTGCTTCAGACTATACGAGCAATCTACGGAATGGCTGAAGGATAGGGACCAACCTTATGAAAGGTAAACAGACTATCGGAACTGCTCTAAGTAAGGCAATCCGCGATGCTTCAGTATTCAATCCAGAAGTCCAGATTTCCCCTGATTGCGTCTTGTGGCCGGATCGGGACCGGCAGTGGGAAGCTGTCATTCAGCGGCTGCAGGTCGAATTGCCGGAATTGTTTGTCCTAGGGGATTACGCCCCAGAGAAACGGGTCGGGCCATCGATCTGGTTGCGTTGCGTCATGGCAGAGAAAATCGAAGATATTAGCTTGCCTCCTGGGAGCACACCGATTTTCTACTTGCCCGGTGTCAGCCGTCAGGACCTGAGAGCAGTGGAGAGCTGTCCTGATCACTTGAAACCCTTGGCGGAATTGCAATACCGGGGCGTGATCTGGTCACAGCTCAATGCCAAGGACTGGACCATCCTTTCCTTTCTGAAATCGGATCAAGGGGGCCTTGGGCTGGATGTTGCCCAGGACAATGAGTCCAAAAACGCTATGCAACTGGCGCTCTCTCGACTTCTGGATGAAGAGATCGAACTGCTTCATGGCAAACGGCTGGATAAAGATTATTTCAACACTCTTTTGACTGGGGGCGACCCGGAACGTGAGCTTCTGTGCTGGCTTGACCAGGGCGATGCGTTTCAAGCCGGGCGGGGGGGGAACGAATGGAAGGCATTTGTCGAGGTGTGCAAGTCTAAAATGGCCTTTGACCCTCAGAATGAAGGAGTGTTGGTCGGAGCCTCCAAGCTGGTAGGGCGGAAAGGCCCTTGGCAATCCGTATGGGAGCGATTGTCAATCGGCATCGAAAATTGACCCACCATCGGCGTCCAAAATTGACCCACCTCAGCGGTTAGTTTTTGTCTGAGTTTCGGGTTTTGATTCTCCAGCTTTCGTTCCCGGTTTCGACGATTTCGCAGTGATGGGTGACTCGGTCCAGTAGGGCGGTGGTCATCTTGCCATCACCAAAGACCTGGGGCCATTCCCCGAAGGTCAGGTTGGTGGTGATGATGAGGCAGGTGCGCTCGTAAAGCTTGGAGATCAGGTGAAACAGCAGCTGCCCGCCGGCTTTGGAGAACGGCAGATAGCCCAATTCATCTAGAACCACAAGGTCGAGCCTGGCCAGGCTCTCGGCCAGCTTGCCGCCTCGGGCGTTTAGCTTCTCTTGTTCAAGCTGGTTGACCAGATCGAGCAGATTGAAGTAGCGGCCGCGTTTGCCGTTTCGGATTGCCTGCCTGGCGATGGCAATGGCCAGGTGGGTTTTACCGCTGCCGGTGCCCCCAACTAGAATGATGTTGCTGGTTTCGGCCAGGAAGTTCCCCTCGTAGAGCCTGCGGATCTGAGGCTCATTGACCGGAGACTGGGAAAAATCGAACTGGTCAAGATCCTTATCCACCGGAAACCGGGCTTGGCCCATGCGGTAGCGGATGCTGCGCACCCGGCGTTCGGCCAACTCGGCCGTGAGCAGCTCCAGCAGGATCTTCTCCGGGGTGGCGCGCTGCTTGATGCCAGCAGCGATGAGTTCGTCAAAGCTGGCTTTCATGCCATAGAGGCCCAGCGTGGTCATGGAACCCAGGAGTTTCTCACGCAGTTGCATGCAGAGCTCCGCTCAGCAGCCGATCATAACGACTGCAGTCAGCCACCACTGGGGTGGTCAGCACCGGCAGGTGGGCTGCCGGATCGTACACGGCTGGTGGTGGCTCATCCTGGGTTCGGCTCAGAAGGTTCAGAACCACATCCCGACTGACCGCCTGGGCGGCCAAGGCATCACTGCAGGCGAAGGTCACCGCCTCGAGGCCGTAAAGCGGAACGGCGGCCAGGATGCCGACGAACTGTCGATCCCCATCCCGGTGCTTGCTCAGGGCCTCGCGGACCATCTCAACGGCTTGCGGCAAGGCCCACTGCTTGAACGGAGTGCCGTTGCGCAGCGCTCCCGGCTTTCTCTTGAGCACCTCCAGGTAGTGCCAGGGATCATAGGCCACCTGCCCCCGTCCGAAGCGGCGTCGATGCTCGCCAACGGCTTGACCATCCTGTACAAAGCTCAGGCGGTCCGCATAGGCCCGCACCGTTACCGGATGACCCACGGCGCAAACCTCAACGCTATAACTGTTGCGGTCAAAGGCCACCAGAGCGGTGGAGGAGACCCTGGCTTCGCTCTCCTGGTACCCATCAAAGATCGTGGACACGGCCAGCAAATGCCGGCGTTCCTCCCGAAAGACTTCGCCGACCGTTAACTGCGGGGAATCGGGATGCTTGTGGCTGGCGGCATGGGCCAGACACTGATCGTGGAGCCATTGATTGAGCTCGGCCAGATCGGCAAACTTGCGCCGCTTGGCAAAGAAACGCTGGCGCACCAGGTTGACCTGATTCTCGACCTGCCCCTTCTCCCAGCCGGCACCCGGAGTGCAGGCCACCGGTTCGAACAGGTAATGGGAGGCCAGCGTCAGAAACCGACGATTGAACACCCGGTCCTTGCCCATCAGCACCTTGGTCACCACGGTCTTCAGATTGTCGTAGATGCCCCGGCGGCAGGAGCCGCCAAAGAAGCCAAAGGCCTTGATGTGGGCATCCAGGACCATCTCCAGGCTCTCTCTTGTGTAGCCGACACAGAACGGCATCCGGCTGTTGCAGAGCCGAAACTGGGCGATCTTGACCTGGGTATTGACCCCGCCCATTTCCAATTGCTCATAACTCCAGTCGAACTGAAACGCCTCGCCCGGTTCGAAACTCAGCGGAATGAAGGCCGCCGACACACCGCCGCCGGCGGTTTTGCGTTGCTGTTGAATGAAGCGCCGAACGCTGTCGTAGCCGCCGGCAAACCCTTCGCGTTGAAGCTCTTCGAAGAGCAATTGGGCACTGCGCCGGTGACGAACCGGCTTGATGGCATCCTCAGCCAGCAGGTGTTTAAGACGCTCTTCGAAGGAGCGCAGCTTGGGCCGGGGTTGCTCGGTACGGCAGTAGATCTGCTCGGTGACGTCACTGCGCAGGATCTTCTTGACGGTGTTCTTGGACAGGTGAAAATCCCGGGCGATCTCCCGAATCGGTTTATGGTCCCGGTGGTAGGCTTGGCGGATTTTGCGGATGGATTCCACGATCAGCATCTCCTTTGGTGTGCTCCTCTCTCTGGACGAATCCAAAGAGCATGGAGGAGGTGCTGGGGTGGGTCAATTTTGGACGCCGATTACCCCCGAAAGTGGGTCATTTTTGCATGCCGATTTACAGCGATTCTGTGAAGCGCCGAAACGGTACCCTAACATTCCTGCTCGGATCCGAAAATGTCAGCCCCCCATGTTTGACCTGTTTGCTAACGCCGATTCGGCCGGAGGATGGCCCCAGTGGAACGAAAGTCAGGAGACCAATCTTCGCGGTGAACTGGCGGCA
>Ga0209231_1000577_pt1 | contig 19317 bp, 19 predicted proteins | sample Deesub45470m_DNA_FD_188086 | JGI IMG/M metagenome (GOLD analysis project Ga0209231, IMG submission 188086) | Deep subsurface microbial communities from North Pacific Ocean - 450_OLKR46/470m Metagenome (SPAdes) (version 2) | ecosystem: Environmental > Terrestrial > Deep subsurface > Unclassified ... | reverse complement strand
CGCTGCACGGTGGTGGGGGAGCTTTTCTCGGCATAAGCAACTCCTTTCACGAAGAGGGTGAAAGAAGTCTATATTATATCGTTTAGTTTTGCAATTAAACACTAGGACCGTTCTTGAATATTCATCCATCGATCAGGAGACCATCATGAGCTACGCATCCCCCGAGCAGTTCTCCGGCGTCACCGTCGCCTGCAAGGCCAACATTTATTTCGACGGCAAGGTCGTCAGCCACGCCGTCACCTTCAGCGACGGCAGCAAAAAGACCCTCGGCCTGATCTATCCCGGGAGCTTCAAGTTCAACACCGACGCGCCGGAAAAGATGGAGATCATTTCCGGCGGCTGCCGGGTGCGCATCGCCGGGAAGGGGGACTGGATCGGTTTTTCCGCCGGGACCTGGTTCGACGTTCCGGGAAAATCGTTTTTCGAGATCGAGGTGGAAAAAGGGGTCGCCGAGTACGTCTGCTCCTTCTGCTGAGGAGACTGGGGCCTGGGCGATGCCCCCTTCCCATGACAACGAAAAAGGGCGACCGGAAGGTCGCCCTTTTTTCTCCTCGTGCGCCGCGCCCCGGGAGGCGGCAGGAAATCAGGCCTCGGGTTTCTTGACAAAACCGCCGCTGGCCTGGCAGGTCGGGCATTTCTTCGGTTTGCAGCGCCCCTCTTTTTCGTAGCCGCAGGTTTCACAGGTCCAGGTTTCCATGGTCGATCTTCTTTTGAAGTAAAGATTACGAAGACGGTCACATTTCACGCCGCCTTCATCTTCTGTCAACAAAGAAACCCATCGCCCGTCCCGGAGATTGACAGGGGCGGGCACCGAGGCTAGATTCGCGCCATGGAAGAGATCCTCCTCCCCTACGGTTACCCGGCCCTCTTTCTGCTGAGCTTCTGCGCCGCAACCCTCCTCCCCCTCGGGTCCGAATGGCTGCTGGCGACGCTGCTGCTGCAGGGGAGCGATCCCGTTTTCGGCGTGGCCACCGCCACCGCCGGCAATACCCTCGGGGCTCTGACCACCTACGCCGTCGGCCTCTGGGGTTCCCCCCTCCTTTTCGGCCGGCTGCTGCGCATCGACGGGGGCGCCCGGGAGCGGGCCGAACGTTTCTACCGCCGTTGGGGACCCTGGAGTCTCCTCTTCTCCTGGGTGCCGGTGCTCGGCGACCCACTCTGTTTGGCCGCCGGGGTGCTGCGGGTCGGATTCGTCCCTTTTCTCCTGCCGGTGGCCGTCGGAAAGTTCGGCCGCTACCTGGTCGTCGCCCTGCTGGTGCTGCAGGGGGAGCGCCTTCTCTCCTGAGACGGTGCTCCCTTTCCTCCCTTTTGAGGTTTCCGCCATGTCCCGACCTTCCCCGCACTACGCCTGGGTGATCGCCGCCACCGGCGCCCTGACCCTTTTTGCCTGCCTGGGGCTGGCCCGTTTTGCCTTCGGCATGTTGCTGCCGGGGATGCGCGCCGGACTCGGCCTCGGCTTTGACGAAATGGGTTTTGTCAGCACCGGCAACTTCGTCGGCTACCTCGCCGCCGTGGCCATGGTTCCGGCGCTGGTCCGCCGTTTTCGTCCCCGGGCCCTGATCGCCGCCGGACTCCTTCTCATCTCCCTGTGCATGCTCGGCATCGGTCTGAGCCGCGGCTTTGCCGCGGTCCTCTGCCTCTATGCCCTGGTCGGCATCGGCAGCGGACTGGCCAACATCCCGGTCATGGTCCTGGTCTCCCACTGGTTCCGCCGCGAACGCCGGGGGCGGGCGGCGGGGATGATGGTGATGGGCAACGGCGCGGCGATCATCTTCTCCGGCCTGCTGATTCCCCTTCTCAACCGCACCTTCGGCGCCGTCGGCTGGCGCAGCGGCTGGCTGGTCCTCGGAACCCTGACGTTCCTCATCGCCGTTCTGGCCGCTTGCCTGCTGCGCAACGACCCGGCCGACCTCGGCCTCGAACCCCTCGGCCGCCGGGAAGCGCTCCCTGCCGAAGCGGTGATCCCCCGGGAGGCGCCCGGGACGGCCCGGGTGCTGGTGACTCTCGGGGTTCTTTACCTGATCTTCGGCGCCACCTACATGATCTACGGCACCTTCTTCGTCACCACCCTGGTCGTCGAATACGGCTTTGCCGAAGCCCGCGCCGGTCTCTTCTGGTCCTGGGTCGGCTTCTTCGCCCTCTTCTCCGGCCTCGCCTTCGGCGCCCTGTCGGACCGCATCGGCCGCCGGGGGGGTCTGGCGGCGGGCTTTGCCGTGCAGACCCTCGCCTACCTTCTTGCCGGTTCCGGACTCGGCACCTTCGCCCTCCTCGGATCGGTGGTCCTCTACGGCCTGGCGGCTTTCGCCATCCCCAGCATCATGGCGGCGGCCATCGGCGATTATTTCGGTCTCACCCGGGCCGCCTCGGCCTTCTCCATCGTCACCTTCTTCTTCGCTCTCGGGCAGACCGTCGGCCCGGGGAGCGCCGGGGTCCTCGCCGCCACCACCGGAACCTTCACCTCCGGTTATCTCGCCGCGGCCGCTCTGACCGCTCTGGCCCTCTGTCTTTCGGCTCTTCTCCCCCGACCCGGCGCTCTGCGCTGACCCGGGGTCCCCCTTTTGCCGTCGGCCGTTTTTTTTACTGGACTGAAAGTGGCCATCTCCCTTACCATGCCCCTCTGACAAGTGACCAACCTGGCGAACGAATCCCCGATTCGTCCCGAAAAATCCAACTCTCCGCTTCGGCCCGGACCATCGGGCAGGACAACACCAACGCACAGCGAAAGGTAGAACAATGGCACAGGTAAAAAAGGGCGATCGCGTCCGCATTCATTTCACCGGCACCCTCGAAGACGGCACGGTATTCGACAGCACCCTCAATGACGACGAGGGGGATTGCGGCTGCGACGACTGCGGTTGCGAGGAAGCAGGACCCATGGAACTGACGCTCGGCGAGGAGGAATTCTTCTTGCAGATCGAAGAAGCGCTCATCGGCATGTCCCCCGGCGAGAAAAAATCGGTTCTCATCCCCGCAGAAGAAGCGTTCGGCGAGTACGACGAGGAGAAGGTGTTTGCCGTTGAGCGCAGCCAGTTCCCCGCCGACATCACCCCCGAATTCGGACAGGAACTCGAGTTCGCCGGTGATGACGACGAGACCTACCCCGTGACCGTGGTCGAAGTCGACGACGCGACCGTGACCCTCGACGCCAATCACCCTCTGGCCGGAGAAAACCTCACCTACGAATTCGAGCTCCTCGAGATTCTCTGAACCGGACCCATATCGACCGAACAAAGCGGCCTCCGGATCCAGTTCGGAGGCCGCCGGCGTTTGGAGCGGCGGCGCCGCAGGAGGGGACATGCGCAAGCTCAATACCATGGAGGATTTCCAGCGGGACATCTGTTACCGGGTGCTGGTCCGGGAGGACGAGGCGATCGAATTGAGCGCCTCGATGCGCGACCGCTTCCACGACGTCGAACTGCAGGTCGTCGCCGACGGCGCGACCCTGGCGATCCGCGAGGCCGGCGTCGTCTTCCGCAAATCGCCGAGCGTCCACTGCGGCGCCGTGGCACAGCGGCTCGACGGCCTTCTGGGCGTGGTCATCGGCCCCGGACTCAGTCGCGCTCTCAACGCCGCTCTCGGCGGTGCGCAGGGGTGCGGCAACCTGCGCACCCTCCTTCTCGGGCTGTTGCCGCTGGCTCTCAACGTCAAGGCCGCAGCCGGTATTGACGACGAGGACGAGATGCTCGACACCATCCATCGCCACCTGCAGGGGACCTGCGGCGGTTATCCTCTCGATGTGAAGGACGGGGCGCAGGCCGTGGGATGATCCGGTCGGCGAGCGATTCGTGACAGAATAGCAAAAAAAGAGGGCGGCCCGGTTTGGGTCGCCCTCTTTTTTTGCTTTTATGTGGGGGAGCCATCAGGGCCCGGAAAAAACCCGGCGCAAGAGCGCGGTGGTCCGGGCCGCCGGATCCTGGCGGATCTTTTTTTCTTCGTCGGCCAAAACGGTGAAGAGCCCGCTGAGCCCCTTGTCGGTCACGTAGCGTTCCATATCGACGGCCGGAGCCTTCGATGCGAAGGGGAGGGCGGCGTAAGTGCGGGAGACCTGGTCGTAGATCCGGTAGAGGCCGACTTCGCCCATCTTCTCCCTGACGATCGGCTGGAAACGGCTGCGCAGGGCGGTGGTGCTGCGGGTGCGGAAATAGTCGGTGGCGGCGTGGTCGCCGCCGCGGAGGATGGCAAAGGCGTCGGCCAGGGTCATTTCGGCCAGGACAGCGAAAAAGACCTCTCTCGCCTCGCCGCTGGCCTTTTCGGCCGCCCGGTTCATGGCGGTCTCCAGGGCGTCGACCTGGGAGCCGAGGCCGACCTGGCGCAGGGTCTTGGCGGCGCCGGCGAACTCCGGCGGCACGGCGATGCGGATCAGGGCGTTGCCGAGAAAACCGTCGACCCTGGCCGTCGATTGCACGGTGCGTTCGGTGCCGATCTGCAGCGCCTCGCGCAGACCGGCGGCGACGGTCCGTTCGTCGAGGGGCGCCGCCCCTCCGTTTTCGGAGAGCACCTTGAGGAGGTCGCTGCCCAGGGAACCGTTCTGCAGTTCGACGCAGCCGGCAAGGACCAATGTCAGGACCAGCAAGATCAGGTTGCGCGGCGCCATGGTTTCTCCTTGAATGGGGGCAGGTAGCGGGAAGGTAGCAGAAGACGGCGTCTCTGGCAAGGCTCCCTCCCAAGTGTCGCCCTTGACGGGGCCTGCGCCGTCGCCGATACTTGAAAACAGCGAAAAAATACAAGTCGACGGAGACCGGAGAATCCGCAATCGTCGGAGAAGGAGGGGGAATGGACTGGAGCAAAGGACTCGAGGGCCTCGGCGGATGGCAGGCCGCCGGCATTTCCACGGTGATCCTGGTCGTTGCGGTGGCGATCGGACTCCTCGGCTACCTTCTGTTGTTCAAGGTTCTCCTTCGCCTTGCCGGCCGTCAGGAGAGTTCTCTGCATCAGGGCCTGGTGCGGCGCTGGCGCTCCCCGGCCAGGGTGCTTCTGCCGTCGCTGGCTCTGCTGCTGATCCTTCCGGCCCTGCGATTCCCGGTGGAATTGACCGGTCTCCTGCGTCACCTCCTGAGCCTGGTGCTGATCGCCGGTGTCTGCTGGCTCCTGGGCGCCACCACCTTCGGCCTGCGGGAGCTGATGCTCGATCGCTACGATCTTAAGGAGCGCGACAACCTCAAGGCCCGGACCGTCCATACCCAGGTCGATGTGCTCGTCAAAATCGTCATGGTCGTCCTCTTCTTCCTCGCCGGGGCGACGATGCTGATGACTTTCGACAAGGTCCGTCAGGTCGGGGTCAGCCTCCTTGCTTCGGCGGGTATTTTCGGAATCATCGCCGGGTTTGCCGCCCAGCGCAGCCTTGCGACTCTGATCGCCGGTGTACAGATCGCCATCACCCAGCCGATCCGCCTCGATGACGTGGTGATCGTCGAGGGGGAGTGGGGACGCATCGAGGAGATCACCCTGACGTACGTGGTAGTGCGCATCTGGGACCAGCGGCGCCTGATCGTGCCGATTTCCTTGTTTCTGGAAAAGCCTTTCCAGAACTGGACCCGGGTATCGGCGGACATCCTCGGAACGGTCCTTCTCCACGTCGACTACAGCGTTCCGGTGGCCGAGGTGCGCGCCGAGCTGGAACGGATCGTCGCCGGGGAAAAATCCTGGGACGGCAAGGTCGTGGGGTTGCAGGTCACCGATGCCACGGATCGGACCCTTGAGCTGCGCGCCCTGGTGAGCGCCGCCGACTCCGGTTCCGCCTGGGACTTGCGCTGCGCCGTGCGCGAGAAGCTCATTGATTTTATCAGTCGCACCTACCCCGAGTCCCTGCCGCGGCTGCGCGCCGAGGTCGCTTCAAACCCCGAATAAAAATCGTGGCGGACGTGAACGACAAAGAGACGGCCGTTCCTGAAAAGGGCGGCCGTCTCTTTGCTTCCCCCCTCCCTGCAGAGTTGTTCAGAGGGGAGGGGCTCTTTGGATTTTGTTTTCCGCCAGAAAAGAGCGGGCCCAGCGGTGGACGTCGTTGCGGCGGATTTGCGCCCGCAGGCGATGCATCCGCCGCCTCCGCTCTTCGGGCTCCATGGTGAAGGCCCGGTAGATGGCATCGGCGGTCTCTTCAATGTCGTAAGGGTTGACCAGCAGGGCTTCCTTGCCGAGTTGATCGGCGGCGCCGGCGAATTCGCTCAGAATCAGAACCCCGTCGTGGTCCACCGAACAGGCGCAGTATTCTTTGGCGACCAGGTTCATGCCGTCGCGCAGCGGTGTGATCAGGGCCATTTCCGAGGTTCGGTAGTAGGCCAGGAGCTGAACCTTATCCAGGCTGCGGAACTGGTAGTGGATGGGGGTCCATCCCGGTTCGGCAAATTGCCCGTTGATCCGTCCGGCCAGGCCGTCGAGTTCCTCCTTGAGGGACTGGTACTCGGGGACCAGGGTCCTGCTGGGCACAACCACCTGGAGCAGCGAGAGATTCTTGTGCAGGGCCGGGTATTTTTGCAGGGCGCGCTCGAAAGCCAGAAAGCGTTCGGGAATCCCCTTGGTGTAGTCCAGGCGGTCGATTCCCAGTATCAACTGGTGATTCTGGAATTTTTCGTGCAGGTACCAGGCCCCTTCGGCCACCTCGGTCGACCGGGCGTCGGCATCGAACTGATCGAAGTCGATGCTGATGGGAAAATGTCCCGTTTTGATCAGGCGGTTCTTCCATTGGATCAGGGTGTAATGGCGCTGCCGACTGAGAACTTCGGCCCCGGGAAGAAAGGCGAGAACGCCGTTGGTGAAGTTGCGGCGGTCGCGAAGGGTCTGAAAACCGATCAGGTCGTATTCGAGCAGGGCCCGCAACAGTTCGATCTTCCAGGGGAGGCGCCGCAGGAGGTCCGGGGAGGGAAAGGGGATGTGGAGAAAATAGGCCAGGGATTGACGGACCCCCATCTGCCGGAGTTGGGCACCAACCATGGCGAGCTGGTAGTCCTGGACCCAGATCAAGTCGTCCTCTGTGGCGACCTGGAGGATCGCTTCGGCGAACCGGCGGTTGACCTTGACGTAGGCCAGCCAGTTTTCCTGACTGAAGTGGCAGTGCCCCAGCAGGTCATGAAAGAGGGGCCAGAGGGTTTCGTTGGAAAAACCGAGATAGTATTTTTCGACTTCCGTCTCGGTCAGGGGGACGGGATGCAGGCGATAGTGGTGCTCCTGGCTGAAACGTGCAAAAAGTTCGTCGAGGGGCGCCTCCTCGCCGCACCCCGGCCAGCCGATCCACAGCCCGTTTCGTGATTTCAGAATCGGTGCGAGGGCCGTGACCAGGCCTCCGGAACCGGGTGCGATGTCCCAACCCTCCTCCTGTTGACCGACGATGATCGGCAGCCGGTTGGAGACCACAACCAGTCGTTTTTGTCTTTCCATCGACTTCCTTCCCTGCGGTTATCCGGCTCGCACCCCATGGAATGAGTTTTTTCGTCGGCCCATGAATGCTCCTTCCCCGGGAACGAGCGAGGTGGAGGGGGGGAGGGCGTTCCTCCAATTAAAAAAATCAGGTAACAGTTTAACACAATTGAAAAGCCCTGGACGGCGACGGGAGTCCAGTCACTGGAAAATATCTGTAAAAATGGTAACATAGAAGTCAATTGATTCTATTTTTTTGGTTCCGTGCTGCCTTGCCCCTTCGCGGCCCGGCGCGTCCTGGCAGCCTTTGCCTCCGCCGCACCCTGCTCTGAAGGGACCATTTAATCGGGAGACCGGCCCCCTTCCTTCCGGCGAGGAACACCTATGATCAGACATCAGACCTTGAATCCGCCGCCCCATATCTATCCCGTGGATGAATGGAAGATTATCGAGAGAAGCTTTTATCCGCGTTTTCTCGCCCAGACGGAAACGCTCTTCGCCATCGGCAACGGTTATCTCGGCATGCGCGGAAATTTCGAGGAGGGGAGCCCGGCGGTTCACACCGGGACTTTTATCAACGGCCTTCACGAAACCTGGCCGATCGTCTACGGCGAACTCGCCTTCGGTTTTGCCAAAACCGGTCAAACGATGCTCAACCTCCCCGACGGCAAGCGGATCAATCTCTATGTCGATGACGAGCTCTTCAGCCTCCCTTCGGCCAAGCTCCTCCTTTTTGAACGCACCCTCGACATGCGATCCGGCACTCTTGATCGCGAAATCCTTTGGGAAACCCCCTCCGGCAAGCAGGTGCTCATCGAGTCGCGGCGCCTGGTTTCCCTCGAATACCGTCATCTGGCGGCGATCTCCTATCAGGTGACGGTGCTCAATGCCGCGGCGACCGTCGTCATCGCCTCGCAGCTCCGGGGGAACCAGATCAACCAGATCAGTCAGGGGGACCCCCGCCAGGCGCCGGGATTTCGAAACCGGGTGTTGCTGCCGGAGGTGCATTATCTCAGGGATCAGCGCACCCTGCTCGGTTACCGGACAAAACAAAGCGGCATGACCCTCGGCTGCGGCATCGAACATGCGGTAGAGACTGCCTGCCCCTATACGGTGGAGCTGAACTGCAGCGAGGATTGCGGCGAGGCGGTCTTTCTCGTCGACGCCCTGGCGAAAAAACCGTTCCAGATCGTCAAATATCTCTCCTACCACAGCTCGGCAGACGCCCATCCCGAAGAATTATGCACCCGGGCGGAAAGGACCCTGGGGCGCGCCCTCGAGCAGGGGTTCGGCGAACTCCTCCGCAGCCAGGCCCGGTGCCTCGACGACTTCTGGTCCCATAGCGATGTGCAGATCACCGAGGTGCCGGTCGATTCGCCCCGCCCGCCGGGTGAAACCCAGCAGGCCCTGCGCTGGAACCTCTTCCAGATCCTGCAGGCCAGCAGCCGGGCCGAAGAAACGGGAATCCCCGCCAAGGGGCTGAGCGGTCAGACCTACCAGGGGCACTATTTCTGGGACACGGAAATCTACCTGCTGCCCTTTTTGAGTTATACGGCTCCCCGCGTCGCCCGCAACCTCCTCCTCTTCCGCTACAGCATGCTTGCCCAGGCCCGATTGCGCGCCCGGGAGGTCAATCAGAAAGGCGCACTTTTTCCCTGGCGAACCATCAACGGTGACGAGGCTTCGGCCTACTATGCGGCTGGGACGGCCCAGTACCATATCAACGCCGATATTATTTTCGCCCTGAAAAAATACGTCGAAGTGACCGGAGACAACTCTCTCCTCTATAACGAGGGGGCCGAGATGCTGGTGGAGACTGCGCGGCTGTGGGCGGATCTCGGTTTTTATTCGGAGCGCAAGGGGGGCAAATTCTGCATCCACGGCGTCACCGGCCCCGATGAATACAATACGGTCGTCAACAACAACACCTATAGCAATCTCATGGCGCGGATGAATCTGAATTATGCCGCCAAAACCATTGCCACCCTGCGGGACACCTATCCCGACCTCTTTGAGACGCTTGTTTACCGGACAGCCCTGGATCCGGACGAAATAGAGGCCTGGCAGGCTGCGGCGGACAGCATGTACATTCCCTTTGATGAAAAGCTGGGAATCTATCCCCAGGACGACAATTTTCTCGACCGCGAGGTCTGGGACCTTAAACGGACGCCGCAGGACAAGTTTCCCCTCTTTCTTTATTATCACCCTCTCGTCATCTACCGCCATCAGGTTATCAAGCAGGCGGATATCGTTCTGGCCATGTTTCTCCTCGGCAACGAGTTTTCCCTCGAGCAGAAGGGAGACAATTTTCGATATTACGACCCGTTGACCACCGGCGATTCTTCCTTGTCCGCCTGCATCCAGAGCATTGTCGCCGCCGAGATCGGCGACAGGGAGAAGTCGGAGAAATACGCCCGCTATGCGGTCCTCATGGATCTGGCCGACATCGGTGGCAATGTCAAAGACGGTTGTCACATCGCTTCCATGGGGGGGACCTGGATGGTCGCCGTTTACGGCTTCGGCGGGATGCGGGACTATGACGGGTCCTTGACCTTCAACCCCAGACTGCCGAAAACGGTCCGCTCGCTGCGATTCGCCCTGCAGGTGCAGGGACGCAACCTTGAGGTGGAAATCACCGCGGTGAAGGCCACCTACCTCCTTAAAAAAGGAATGGAGCTGGCCATATCCCACCAGGGAGAGGCTATCGTACTCCTTCCGGGCATTCCCGCCGTGATGGCGATCCGGTAGGCCTTATCGTCTTCGGTCCGTCTTCGCCTCGGAAAAATATCCGGGAAAAACCATAAAAAAGGGGAGGCCGCGAAATTTCCGCGGCCTCCCCCTTTTTGTCCGTCCGATGGAGCGGTCGAACGGCTAGCGTTTTTCCATGAGGATCCGCACCATGCGCCGCAGCGGTTCGGCGGCGCCCCAGAGAAGCTGGTCGCCGACGGTAAAGGCCGCCAGGTATTCGGGACCCATCTTCATCTTGCGCAACCGGCCGACGGGAACGCGCAGGGTTCCGGAGACGGCGGTCGGGGTCAGCCGGGAGAGGGTCTCGGGCTTGGTGTTGGGAACGACGTCGACCCATTGGTTGGCCTTGGCGATGATCTGGCTGATCTCGGAGAGGGGCAGGTCCTTTTTCAGCTTGATGGTCAGCGCCTGGCTGTGGCAGCGCATGGCGCCGATGCGCACGCAGAGGCCGTCGATGGGGATCGGGGTCGTGGTGCCGAGAATCTTGTTGGTTTCGGCAAAACCCTTCCACTCCTCGCGGGACTGGCCGTCTTCGACCTCGCGGTCGATATAGGGGAGGAGGCTGCCGGCCAGGGGAAAGCCGAACTGTTCTGTCGGGAAACCGGGGGAATTGAGGGTGGCGGTGACCTTGCGGTCGATGTCGAGGATCGCCGAGGCCGGGTCGTCGAGGAGAGTCCCCACCGACCGTTGCAGGGCACCCATCTGCTCGAGGAGTTCCCGCATGTTCTGGGCGCCGGCGCCGGAGGAGGCCTGGTAGGTCATGGTCGAGACCCATTCGACGAGCCCGGCGTTGAAGAGGCCGCCGATGGCCATCAGCATCAGGGAGACGGTGCAGTTGCCGCCGATGTAGTCCTTGATGCCGCTTTTGAGGCCGGCGTCGATGACGGAGCGGTTGGTCGGATCGAGGATGATGACGGCATTTTTTTCCATGCGCAGGCTCGAGGCCGCATCGATCCAGTACCCCTGCCATCCTTTCTGGCGCAGCTTGGGGTGGACCTCCTTGGTGTAGTCTCCCCCCTGGCAGGAGACGATGGCGTCGAGTTTGGAGAGGACGTCGATGTTGGAGGCATCTTCGAGGACGCCGTTGTAGCCGCCGATCTCGGGACCGGGACGGCCGACCTGCGAGGTGGAAAAGAAAACCGGCTCGATGCCGGCGAAATCATTTTCTTCCAGCATCCGCTGCATCAGGACGGATCCGACCATGCCGCGCCAGCCGATAAAACCGACTCTCATTTTTGTCTCCTTGCTGAATATGGGGTTGGCTGCTTGTTTTCGAACAAAAAATGACCGGGGGTACCCGGACCACACATTGTAATCACACCCATGGTTGCAATGCAAGGGGTGCCGGCAAGGAATCTCTTCTCCAAAAAGAAAATATGTTCTCCCTGTCAGGCAGAAAACAAAGGGGACAGGACGAAAGGCCTCCCTTGGAATTTGTCGTCGATTTTCTTGCCATGCAGTCAATATCGTTTATATTTTCAGGGTCGAATTTTTCATTTCCCCAGCCAAAGACAAAGGATCCGCCATGAAACCAGCGTTCACCGTCCTGTTCTGTCTCCTCCTGCTGGCCTGTGTTCCGGCGCCGCGGCAATCGGCTCTCGAGAAGAGGGTCGGCGACCGGGCACCGATCTTCTCTGCCGCCGGCAGCCTCGATACCCTGGTCAATTATGACCGGGATTACTACGGAAAACACCATCTGGTGTTGACCTTTTTCCCGGCGGCCTACACCCCCGTCTGAACGGGGGAAATGGAGGGTCATCAGAGGAACCTCGAACTCTATGACCGCTTCAACGCCCGCGTCGCGGGCGTCAGCCGCAACGACATCACCACCCTTAAATACTGGTCCCGGGACCTCGGCCTGACCTTTCCCATTCTCTCCAATGTGGCCGGCCACCTCGGGATCTGGTTCGGTGCCCAGCCCCCCGGCTATCCGATGTTCAGCCGCATGACGGTCATCATCGACAAGCAGGGGGTGATCCGCTACATGCACCGGGGGTCCCCCGATTACCACGCTATTCTGTCCCAGCTCAAGGTGCTCCATGCCGAAGAGGGGGTGACGCCATGACCCGCATCCTTTGCGCCTCTCTCCTCCTCCTCTTTTTGGGGGGCTGCGTCGCTCCTCCCCCCGTCGACCGGCTGGCCTCCCTGCGCCAGCCCGACGGCACCCTCGTCTGGCAGGGGGAGTACGCCTTCGTTTCGCCGGGAGGGGACTGGCAGCTGATCACCCTCGACGAGGACGATTACAGTCTCGCCTTCTCCAAGAGCTGCGACGAGTTCTTCCCCTGCCAGTCGACCCTGGCCTATGCGGAGGAGCCCTTCGGTTATTCAAAGGATCTCGAACGGCGCCAGGAGGAGTTTTTCAAGCGCTACCTCTGGGCCAGTCGGGTGGTCTTTGCCGCCCCGCATCTGGAAAAGTCCACCTTCAACGGCTCTCCGGCGCTCATAGCCACCATCGAGGGGGTCGAGCCGGTCAAGGGGCAGAAGGTCTGGAGCAAGGTCCTCTTCGGCCTCCGCGGCGAGCGGGTCGTCGCCTTCCACTACAACCAGTGGCGTCCCGCCTCCGTCCCCTTCGATCTTGACGAGGTCGCCGATTTCGACCGCTTCGTTGCTTCCTTCCGTTTTCTCAAGCCTTCCTTTTTCGAATTGCTCTGATAAAGAAAACTCGATGTTGTTGAGGGACAAGGGACGGCCGTTTGGCCGTCTTTTGTTTTTTGGTTCATTGAACCAGGCAAGGCTTTCAACGCTGAGACGGAGAGAGGCAGAGAAGGGAGAAAGACAGAACACAGAAAACAGAACACAGAAAACAGAAAACAGAAAACAGAAAACAGAACACAGAACACAGAAAACAGAATACAGAAAACAGAATACAGAAAACAGAATACAGAAAACAGAATACAGAAAATAGAATACAGAAAACAGAATACAGAAGGACTGGAAAAACGAGGATGTGTTTGTTGGTTAATTGGTGGTGAGTAACGATTTGCGGCGGTGCTTGCGCACCACCCGCACCAGGCGCAGGGTCAGGAGGAGGGCGGCGACGCTGAGGCCGGCGATGAGGCCGATCCAGAAACCCCGGGCTCCCATGGGCGGTCCGAGGGCGGAGGTGAGGCCGAGGGTGGCTCCGAGGGGGAGGCCGATGACCCAGTATGCGAAGATCAGCAGCAGCATCGGGGTGCGGGTGTCCTTGTAGCCGCGCAGGGCCCCGGAGGCGCTCACCTGGACGGCGTCGGAGACCTGGAAGAGGGCGCCGAGTACCAGCAGCGACGCCGCCAGGGCGGCGACCCCGGCGTGGGGGGTGTAAAGGGCGGCGATGGGTCCGCGAAGGAGGTAGGTCGAGGCGGCGGAGAAGAGGGCGAAGGCGACGGTCAGGGCGATGCCGATCCCTCCGGCGCGGCGGGCCAGAAGGAGATCGCCGCGGCCGAGGGCCCAGCCGACCCGCACCGAGATGGCGGTGGCGATGCTCATCGGAACCATGAAAATCAGGGAGGCAAAGCTCAGGGCGATCTGGTGGGCGGCGACGATATCCGCTCCCAGTGAGCCGATGAGCAGGGCGATCACGGCAAAGATGCTCGCCTCGACGAACAGGGAGCAGCCGATGGGAAGTCCCAGGCGCAGGATCTTACCCCATTCGCCGAGGTCGGGACGGGGCCAGTCTGCAAAGAGCTGCGCCGGACGGTAGACGGCGCCTCGGCGCACGGCGACGACCATCCCCAGGCCCATCACCCACATGGTCAGGGCCGTGGCCCAGCCGCAGCCGGCTCCCCCCATGGCCGGGAGTCCGAGTTTGCCGTAAATCAGCAGGTAGTTGGCGACAATGTTGAAGCAAAGGCCGATCAGGCCGATGACCATGCTCGGCTTGGAGCAGGAGAGCCCTTCGCTGAAGTGGCGCAGCACGAAGAAGCCGGCGACAGCCGGCATCCCCCAGGAGACCCCCCGCAGGTAGGCGAGGGTCAGGGGGACGGCGCGCGGGTCGACCTCCATGAGAGTCAGGACCGGTCCGGCGTGGCGCAGGGCGACGGCGATGGCCAGGCTGATCAGCATTCCGAGGAAAAGGGCCTGGCGGACATGGCCGCCGATCTCCTCCTGACGGCCGGCGCCGTGCAGATGGGCGACGGTGGGGGTCACCGCCATGAGGATGCCGAGGAGGAAGAGGAAGGCCGGGAACCAGATGCTCGACCCCAGGGCCACCGCCGCCAGGTCGACGGAGCTGACCCGGCCGGCCATCACCGTGTCGACGAAGCCCATGGCCGACTGGGCGACCTGGGCGGCGATCAGCGGTCCGGCCAGGGTCAGTAGAGCGCCGAGTTCGGCGGCGATGCGCTGGCGTCTGGCGGGGGCGGCGCTCATCATGAAACAGGGGATTCCTTGCAAGGGGGGAGGGAGCGGATCCGTTCAGTCCATCACAAAGCTAACGGCAACTTCACCGGATTTTAACAGAGTTGCCATTGAATGGGGCATCTCAAACACGGAGGTGTTCTATGGAATTACGTGACGGACTGCGGGATTTTCCCGTGCAGTTTTTCGAACAGTCGATGAAGGGACTGCTCAGCCTTCTGCTGCTGGCGATTCTGGGGGTTTGTGGCGTCGGGGTGGTGCGAACCTTCATCGATCTCTGGCACTGTTTCGGCAACATCCTTGCCGAGGGGAGTCTGCACCACGGCTTCAAGGTGATCCTCCTCGACGTGCTGATGGTGCTGGCGGTGGTGGAGATCTACCGCACGGCGATGACCTATCTGTCCGAAGGACGGGTCAAGGTGACCTACATCATCGACACGGTGCTGGTCGCCGTTCTCACCGAGGTGATGGCCTTCTGGTACCGGGAGGTCGATGCGAGCCGGATGCTGCTCCTCCTGGCGCTGGTGCTGACCCTGATGGCGGTGCGCATCATGGCCATCCGTTTTTCTCCCAAGCGCCGGGAGCTGTGCGAGGGGCTGTAAAGGGCTCCCGAGCCGTTCCTCAGCCCTGCGGGTCGGCAAGGGGGAGGCTGAGGGTGACCGTCGTGCCGCAGCCGGCTTCGCTCTCCACCCAGATCCTGCCGCCGTGCGCTTCGACAATCCCCCGGGTGATGTTCATCCCCAGACCGAGGCCCGGGACCGCCGTATCAGTGGCATCGGCGCGGTAGAATTTCTCGAAAACCTGGGCACTCTGCTCCGGGGTCATGCCGATCCCCTGGTCGGTCACGGCAATCTGCAGGGCGTTATCGACCTTCTCCGCCGTAACGCGGATCGTCCCGCCAGCGGGAGAGAATTTGACCGCGTTGCTGAGGAGGTTTTCCAGGACCTGGGTGATCTTGTGCGCATCGGCCGAAACAGCGGGGAGTTCCTCCTCGGGGAGGACGAGCTCGAAGTCGTGCGACGGATGGTGGGTGCGGTAGCGCTCCAGTTTCGGGGCGAGAATATTCTTGAGATTCTGGGGCGATCGGAGCAGCGGAATCGGCCGGCTGGATTCGATGCGGGCGATATCGAGGAGTTCGTCGACGATCCTTGTCAGGGCTTCCGTTCGTTCATGAATCTCTTCGAGGAATTCCCTCTGGCGCTCCGGTCCCAGGTCGCCGCCGACCATCTCGGGGTGAAGGAGGATTTCCGAATAGCCGAGCATGGAGCAGAGCGGGGTACGGAGCTCATGGGCCGCGGTGGAAATAAACTCGTTCATGATGCGGTTGTTGGTGCGCAGGGCCTCTTCCATTTCCTGCTGCCGCACGATTTCCCGACGATGGCGACGCAGTTCGAGAAAAAAATAGAGAATCAGCAGGAGGATGACCGCTACCGCCCCTTTCAGCAGAAACATGGGACCCTGATTGGGGACGACGCGTTTGACGGTGTAGCCGATCACCCCTACGATCAAACCGTTCGGGTCGTGGACCGGATAGGTGATGTCGAGGGCGCCGGTTTCCCCATGCTCCTCGTCGAGGAAGACGATGCTGTCGCCGGCGATGGCCGCCAGATCCTCGGGATTGGCGACCTGGCCGATGCGCCCGGGGAAGCTGCTCGCCAGGTGTCGATAACAGTCGCCCGGCAGGGCGGCGACAAAGCTCAGGCGCACGATGCGATGATCATTTTCCGCCAGGGCATCGATCTGGCTCTGAATCCCGGCAATCCCTTCGTCCCGGATCGACTCCCCGACGATCGCCACCTCCAGGACCCGGCAGTTGGTGAGGGCCTCCTGGATGAATTTTTCTTCCTCGGCCCGATAGATCGAGGAGACGGACCAGAAGGCGAACAGGCAGAAACCGGCGAGGATGAGGAAGGGAAAGAGGAGTTGTTGAAAAAGAGTGGCCGGCGTCACCTTCGGGGGCTGCTCCGGAAGACGGTCTGCCATGCGTTACTCCTTTTCCCGGTCGGCCTTGTTGCTTTTGAGGCTGCGCTCATGGAGAGAACGGAAAACCATCTCGAGAACCCCCTGCTGCCTCACTTCGTGTTTGTTGAGGACCGCCAGGCAGCGCCCCATGGGAAAGCGCCGGTGCAGGTATTCGGCATCGTGGCCGGAGAGGATGATGATGCGGTTTTTGTTCAAACCCTTTTCCGTGGCATAGGAGAGGATCTTGGCGCCGTCCATCCCCGGCATTTCCAGGTCGACCAGGAGGAGACCGAGGCCGGGGTCGATGGCGGCGAGGGCCTTGACCGGGTCGGCGCAGGTTTGTACCTCGAGCGCCGGATAGCGTTCGGCCAGGGTCTCCTCGAGAAGGGAGAGAAAGGCGCGATCGTCGTCGATGATCAGAATGCGGGGCATGGATGCGTCCTGGGGAAAAGGAAGGAGTCAGTATAGGGAATTTGCGGCCGATGGAAAAGCATTAAAAACAGGCTTGTTTACCTGAGGCTGTCCGTCCCGGCTACTCGGGGATTCCCCGGCGGCCACGACCGTGGTAGAATGGCGCACGTCCCGCTGCCTCAGGTGGCCGACCCTCTCCGCAAAACCAGGAGCCAACGCAACCATGACCGATCTCGAATCGATTCTCCCCCTGGGGAGAACATCCGTTTACAAGGACCAGTATGATCCGGCCCTCCTCTGTCCGGTGCCGCGCGCCCTCAAGCGGGAGGAAATCGGCGTCGCTTCCCCTCTCCCCTTCGGCGGCTACGACATCTGGAACGCTTACGAGCTCTCCTGGCTCACCCTCAAGGGGAAGCCGGTGGTGGCGATGGGGGAGTTCCACGTCCCCTGCGGGTCAAAAAACCTCATCGAATCCAAATCCTTCAAGCTCTACCTCAATTCCTTCAACCAGACCCGTTTTGCCACCTTTGCCGAGGTGCAGCGGCTCCTTGCCGATGACCTCGGCAAGGTGGCCGGAGCGCCCGTCACCGTCCGGCTCATCGACAGCGGCGAATTCGCCGGCGAGTCTCTTTTCACCCTGCCGGGGCGCTGTATCGACGATCTCGATATCGCCGTCGACCGCTACGACCTCGATCCTTCCCTTCTCGATGGCGCCGCCGACCCGGGGCGCATCGTCGAAGAGACGCTGCACAGCCACCTCCTCAAGAGCAACTGCCTGATCACCAGTCAGCCCGACTGGGGGAGCGTTCTGGTGCGCTACCGGGGGCCGCGCATCGATCCGGCGGCACTTCTGCGCTACCTCATCTCCTTCCGTCAGCACAACGAGTTCCACGAACAGTGCGTCGAGCGGATCTTCGTCGACCTCATGCGCCGCTGCCATCCCCAGCACCTGACGGTCTACGCCCGCTACACCCGTCGCGGCGGCCTCGACATCAATCCCTTCCGCAGCAATTTCGAAAACGAGGTTGCCAACCTGCGCCTGGCCCGACAATAGCCGTCGAGAAGAGCGGGGGAGGGGGACAAAAAAAGGGGGGCCGGCAGCAGATGCCGGCCCCCCTTTTTTTGCCTGCAGGGATTGTCGCCCCCGCTCTCCGGCCGCAGCTCAGGCTGATGGAGGGGCTCGGGGCGGATCCCTGTCAGCCGAAGATCCGGGGATGAAAGATCTGCAGCACCACGAAGAGGAGGAGGGCGGCGACCAGCGCCGTCCGGCTGTACTCTTTGGCCGCCAGGCGTTGTCGGCCAGTGACGATCGCCGCAAAGGGGAGGGCGGAGGTTTCGGCCAGGTATTGCCGGATCTCAGGAATGCCGGCGATGCGCTGGCGGCGGTCCTGAAGGATGGCGCTGGTGATCCCGAAGACCACGAAGCCGCCGAAAAAGATCAGGTCGGCGCTGAAGGGGTTGACCAGAAGGTGGCTGAAGCCGAAGAGTACGAAGGCCAGATTCTGGGGGTGCCGGGTCACCCTCTGGATCCCCCGGGCCTCTTTACTGAACCGGCCGTCCAGCTCCGCCTGGGTCGACATCGGCCAGGGCCTTGCCACTCCCTGGATAAGAACCACCAGAGCCACAAGCATCAAACCCTCGGTCGCCGCCAGGAGGGTCCGGTCGGGGACGAAGAGGAGGGCGCCGGCGTGCTTGTGCCGGGCATAGACGCTGCACAGGGGGAGGAAGACGGTCAGGGCGATCAGTGCATAGATCCCCTTGAAGCCGAGCAGGCCGAGTTTGCGAATCAGGGGGGTGCGCACAGCCAGGCTCGAGCCGCCGAGATGAGTCCCGGCGAACAGAAGCCACCAGAAGAGGATCGAGGCCGCGGCCCTCGCGGCCTCACCCTCAGGAATGGTGTCCTCCGCAACAGCCGGTCTGCGGCTTACCCAGAATGAGTTCTTCGAGGCGCGCATCGAGGGCTTCCTCGAGGGTGCCGACGGCGGCGGCGAACTGGCTGGCCGCCACTCCGGCATCGCAGACGGGGCAGGTGGCATAGGTTTTTTTGAACCAGCTCAACGGCTGGTAGATCGCCTCGCGGCAGCAGGGGCAGTCGAGGGATATCATTTCGTCTGAAAACAATTGTTTTCTCCTTGGGGTTCGTCCTGGGGAAACCGGTCCGGCGGGAGCGCGGCGGCATCCGGCTTCTTTTCTCTGTGAGGATAACAGAGATTGCCCGTCCCTGAACAGGGGGGGGCGGGGCCTGGGAGCAAGTTTTTTCTCTTCGGGGATTGAAAACCGTTGGAATTGCCGGACAATGAAGGGACCAACCGCGAAATGAGGAGGCCCCATGAAGCGCAGGTTCGTCCTTTTTCTGATGCTTGCCGGAGCGTTGTTGCTGGCCGCTGCCGCTGCTGCTGCCGCTGGCGGAGCCGGGATGAAGCCGGGACTCTGGGAGATCACCACGACCATGGAGATGCCCGGACTCCCCTTTGCCCCGCCCCCGGCAACGATGACCCACTGCTACACCGC
>Ga0209231_1000576_pt1 | contig 19363 bp, 22 predicted proteins | sample Deesub45470m_DNA_FD_188086 | JGI IMG/M metagenome (GOLD analysis project Ga0209231, IMG submission 188086) | Deep subsurface microbial communities from North Pacific Ocean - 450_OLKR46/470m Metagenome (SPAdes) (version 2) | ecosystem: Environmental > Terrestrial > Deep subsurface > Unclassified ... | reverse complement strand
GCTTGCGCTTGACTAATGCGGGTCTGCGTACCATCGACAAGAATGGTATCGAGTCCGTGTTGAGTGATATGCGCGCACGCGGCGAAAAAATCTAAGGAGCTAGAAAATGCGTGAAAAAATCAAACTTGAGTCCAGTGCCGGTACCGGTCATTTCTATACCACGGACAAGAACAAGCGCACCACACCGGGTAAGATCGAAATGAAGAAATACGATCCCGTGGTACGCAAGCATGTTATGTACAAGGAAACCAAGCTGAAGTAATTCAGGCTGGTTTCATCGTGTAAAAAACCCGCTCAGGCGGGTTTTTTACTTGGTGAAATCTACTTGTTCCACTTTTCCTTGGGTTATAGATTGTTATAGCGTTTTTAGTTTAATATAATCAAGTGGTTGTATAAAATAGGGGGCTGTCCTAAATGCTGCGGTGAATTTGACGTGTGTGATTAATGCGCGTAAATTGTGCGCATTGCTCAGGAGAATATCGTCATGAATACCGTTGCTTTTAATCCCGCTGCTGCCAAGAAATCGGCCAATCTCAGCATTAACTCGGATCTGTTGCAGCAAGCCAAACAACTTAATATCAATCTTTCGCAGACACTGGAATTGCAATTGATCGCGCTTGTCCGTCAGGCCAGGCAAAGCCAGTGGTTGGCAGAAAACCGGACTGCGCTGGATGAATACAACCGCCGGATAGAATCGAATGGGACATTCAGCGACGGATTGAGGAGATTCTAATGGCGCAATTCGACGTGTATCTCAATCCGAATGCAGATACGCGGACGGTGATTCCTTACTTGCTGGATGTGCAGGCAGACTTGCTGGATACACTGACAACCCGCGTTGTTGCGCCGCTGGTGCTGGCGGAAGCAATGGGGTTGGCGGCCAGAAAGTTCAACCCGAAGTTCACCATCAATGACAACGTAGTCGTGATGTCCACCGCCGAACTGGCCGGGGTCTCTCATCGTTCACTCGGCGATAAAGTTGTCTCGCTAAAAGCACAAAGTGACGAAATAATCGCCGCGCTGGATTTGCTGTTTGTCGGGATTTAATTCAGGCCTGATCGATTTTAATTTCAATATAATCAGCTTGTTATATAGGCTGCGGCCTACCCCTGCACCCACGCCATCGCTTCATCATAATCGGCGAACACGCAAATTTCCGCATCGACGAACAGGCGTGACAGCCAGGCATTCCAGGTGAGCCACTGGTTGTCGGTGACCACGGCGATTTTGCTGAAGTCATGGTTATGTTCGCTGCTGAAGAATTTGATTTCTTCCCAGGCGACATCCACTGTGTAGTCCAGCATCGCACGCAGATCGAGCAACAGGTTGAGCGCGCCGGGTGTCTTGAGTTTGTAGATGGACTGCTCCTCGAATTCCTTGAAGTCGGCGAGCGTGAATTCACCCATCACGGCGGCGTTGACGAGGTTGTCGGTTTGTTCGATGGTGATCATTTTTCTCTCTCTGTTGGTGTTGGTGATGGATGCCTGGGTGACAGGTGCAAGCTTAGCACACCGCTGGCGATGATGAGCGCCATGCCTGACCAACTTGATGGCGGCAAGGTTTCGTTCCACAGGACAATCCCGAACAGACTGGCGAACACGATAGTGCTGTAGGCCAGACTGCCGACCACCAGCGTCTTGCCGACGCGGTAGGCGCGGGTCATCGCGAGTTGCGCGAGGGTGGCGGTGCCGCCCAGACCCAGCAGTATCAGCGAACCCTTCGGCGTGATGGCGTGCAGGGTGCCGAACAGCATCCATGCCCCGCTGCCCAGGGTCGCGATCAGGCTGAAATAAAACACCGTGCGCGTCACGGGTTCGCCCAGCATGCCGAGTTGTTTTACGTTGAGGTAGGCGACCCCGGCGAGGAAACCCGAAATCAGACCCAGCAGGCCGGTCAGCAGCTGATTCTGTTGCAGCGTCGGGTGCAGCAGCAGCGCTACGCCGACAAATCCCAGGCCGATGCTGAGGGTCAGCGGCAGATGGAACTTGTCCTTGAACACCAGCGTGGTGAGCAGGGTGAGGAACAGGGGGGCGGTGTAGTTGAGCGTAATGGCGGTGGCCAGCGGCAGCTCGGTGATGCAGTAGAAAAACAGTATCAGCGCCACCGTGCCGGACAGGCCGCGCCACAGGTGGTTGCGCCAGTGGTGCGTGGCGGCGCTGATGTGGCGCGATCGCATGATCAGATACACCAGCAGCAAACCGATAACGGAACGGTAAAACACCAGTTCGACGTGCGAAAAAAAATCTGCACCGAGCTTGACGAACACGCCCATGCAGGCGAAGAGCACCGCTGCGACCAGCATCCAGAGCGAACTCATGCCCTTCGGTTAGGTGCAGAGATGGCGCTCAAAGGTGTGGCGCAAGATTGCGGCGCAGGTACTCGTGAAAGTGCAGCATGCCGTCCTCGGTTGGCGACTGGTAAGGGCCGTGCTCTTCGATGCCGCGCTGGTACAGCGACTTGCGGCCCTGATGCATGCGCAGACAGATGATGTCGTCTTCGACCGCCGTCTCGTTGTAGGCCTTCTGTTCGGCTTCGACGTAGGCGCGCTCAAACAGCACGATGTCTTCCAGATAATAGAATTCGACGATGTTGGTGCAGGCTTCGGGGCCGTTCGGCACCAGCGTGCTGATGACCAGTGTGCCGGGATACCATTCGACCATGATGTTGGGATAATAGGTCAGCCAGATCGCGCCGTATTTCGGCAGCTTGCCGCCGTGATAGCGCAGCACCTGTTCCTGCCAGTCGCCATACGCTGCGCTGCCGACGCGCTGCAGCGCATTCTTGATGCCGACTGTCTGTACGCTGTACTGTTCACCGAATTCCCACTGCAGGTCGTCGCAGTCCACGAAATTGCCCAGGCCGGGGTGGAAGGGCACGACGTGGTAGTCCTCCAGATAGACTTCGATGAAGGTCTTCCAGTTGAATGCATATTCGTCCACCTGCACGCGATCCAGCATGTAGCCGGAAAAATCCAGGTCCTGCATCACGCCAACTTTGGCCAGGTCGCGGGCGATATCGCGCTTGCCCGAGAACAGCATGCCGTTCCAGTTTTGCAGCGGCGATTTGGAAAGATGCAGGCAGGGGTTCTCCGGGAAATGCGGTGCGCCCAGCAATTCGCCGTCAGTCTTGTAAGTCCAGCGATGCAGCGGGCAGACGATGTGCTGTGCGTTGCCGCGGCCTTGCAGCATGGTGGCCTGGCGGTGGCGGCAGATATTGGAAAGCAACTCCACGCTGTTCGGGTTGCGCACCAGCATTTGCGATTCGTCGCGCAGCACCTGGTAGTCGCCCAGGCTGGGCACCATCAATTCATGGCCGACATAGTTGGGCCCCTGTGCGAACAGCACGCGCTGTTCCAGTGCCAGCACCCCGGGGTCGAAGTACCAGGCGAGTGGCGGTTGAACCTGAGCCGGGGTGAGTTGATTCAGTGTGGTGATATTAGACATACCCACATCGTCCTTACTAATAGTGAATACGTTTGTTACGGGAAAGGCCGCAATTTTCCCTTAAATCAGGGGGGAGGGCAACAAAAATTGGCTCAGAGAGGATGCGTTGGGTAAAATGCCCCCCTTTCCTACGCAGAAGACTGAAATGGCCGGAAAACCGCACAAACCACAGGGCTACGAGTCGGCAATGGCCGAGCTGGAGCAAATTGTCGCCGACATGGAGGCAGGCAAGTTGTCGCTGGAAGATTCGCTGGCCGCGTACACGCGCGGCGCGGAACTGCTGACCTTCTGTCGTGCGCGTCTGGAAGATGCGCAACAGCAGGTGCGCGTGCTGGAAGAGGGCGTGCTCAGAGAACTTACGCCCGGCGAGGTGTCATGATGGCAGTCGAGTTTGCAGGCTGGGCGGCGGCTCACCAGTCGCGCTTCGAAGCGGTGCTGCGCGGATTGCTGCCGCAGCCGGATGTATCGCCGCAGCGTTTGCATCAGGCGATGCGCTACGCAGTGCTGGACGGCGGCAAGCGCGTGCGCCCGCTGCTGGCGTTCGCGGCGGGCGAATGGGCCGGGGCGGATGTGGAGCGTGTCAATATTGCGGCGGCGGCGGTCGAACTGATACACGCCTATTCCCTGGTTCACGATGACATGCCGTGCATGGATGACGACGTGCTGCGCCGGGGCAAGCCGACCTGTCATGTGCAATACGACGAGGCGACCGCGCTGCTGGTCGGCGACAGCCTGCAAACGCTGGCCTTTCAGCTGCTTGCCGAGCACCGGCTCAGCGATGAGGGGGCGCAACAGCTGGAGATGATCAGGCTGCTGGCGGCCGCTTCCGGATCGCGCGGCATGGCGGGCGGACAGGCTATCGATCTGGATAGCGTCGGTCGTGCGTTAAGCCTGCCGGAACTGGAGAATATGCACATACACAAGACGGGTGCATTGATACGCGCCGCGATATTGCTCGGTGCACAGTGCGGATCCGTTTCGGCGGCGCAATTGGCCAGGCTGGATCATTTCGGAAAATGCGTCGGGCTGGCGTTTCAGGTGGTGGACGATGTGCTTGATGCTGCGGCGGACACCGCCACGCTGGGCAAGACCGCAGGCAAGGATGCCGACAACGACAAACCGACCTATGTCACCTTGTTGGGCGTTCAGGCCGCGCGCAGCATGGCGCATGATCTGCACGCTGAAGCCGTGGAAACGCTGGCGGAATTCGGCGATAAAGCGCAGCGCCTGCGTGAACTCGCTGACTTCATCGTATTAAGAAAGTTCTGATGTATTCCCTGCTCAATACCATCAATACCCCTGAAGATTTACGCAAGCTGACGCGCGAGAGGCTGCCGCAGCTGGCCAAGGAATTGCGCGAGTTTCTGGTCGAGTCGGTCAGTAAAACCGGCGGGCATTTGTCTTCCAATCTCGGTACGATAGAGTTGAGCATCGCCCTGCATTACATCTACGACACCCCGGAAGACAGGCTGGTGTGGGACGTCGGGCATCAGACCTATGCGCATAAGATACTCACCGGACGACGTCAGGCGATGAACACCTTGCGCATGGCGGGCGGCCTTGCCGGATTCCCCAAGCGCGATGAAAGCCCTTACGATACCTTCGGTACAGGGCATTCCAGCACATCGATATCGGCTGCCCTGGGCATGGCGGTGGCGGCTCAGCTGGCAGGCTCACAGCGGCGCGCGGTGGCGATCATCGGCGACGGTGCGATGACGGGCGGCATGGCGTTCGAGGCGCTCAACAATGCGGGCGCGATGGATGCCAATCTGCTGGTGATACTCAACGACAACGACATGTCCATCTCGCGACCGGTCGGCGCGCTGAACAATTATCTGGCGCGTCTGATGTCGGGACGCTTTTATGCGGCGATGCGGCGCGGCAGCGAGAAGGTGCTCAAGGGCATGCCGCCCATGCTGGAATTCGCCAAACGCGCCGAAGAACACGTCAAGGGCATGGTGACGCCGAGCACGATGTTCGAGGAGTTCGGTTTTAATTACATCGGCCCGGTCGATGGCCACGATCTGGATGCGCTGCTGGACACGCTGGGCAATATCCGCGAGCTCGAAGGCCCCCAGTTCCTGCATGTGGTCACGCAAAAGGGCAAGGGCTACGCGCTGGCGGAGGAAGACTGCCTGCTGTACCACGGCGTGAGCAAGTTCGACCGGGATAACGGCATCGTGCAGAAGCAGGCCGGGAAACCCGCCTATACACAGGTGTTCGGGCAATGGCTATGCGACATCGCGGCTCAGGATGAACGTGTGGTCGGCATCACGCCCGCGATGTGTGATGGCTCGGGCATGCAGGCATTCGCAGAAAAATTCCCGGCGCGCTACTTCGATGTGGGCATCGCCGAGCAGCACGCGCTGACCTTCGCCGCAGGGCTGGCCTGCGATGGTTACAAGCCGGTGGTGGCGATCTATTCGACTTTTTTGCAGCGTGCCTACGACCAGCTGATACACGATATCGCGATACAGAATCTGCCGGTGGTCCTGGCGATAGATCGCGGCGGGCTGGTGGGAGCGGACGGTGCGACCCATGCGGGCAGCTTTGATTTGTCATTCTTGCGTTGCATACCGAACATGACCGTGATGGCGCCCAGCGATGAAAACGAATGCCGTCAGATGCTGTACACCGCAATCACGCTGGATACGCCGACTGCGGTGCGTTACCCGCGCGGCATGGGGCCGGGCGTGACCGTATGCCGCGAGATGCAGGCCTTGCCGGTGGGCAAGGGTGAGTTGCTGCGCACCGGCAGGCGGGTGGCGATACTGGCTTTCGGCTCCATGCTGGCCCCCGCCTTATCGGCTGCGGAGCAACTGGATGCGAGCGTGGTGAATATGCGCTTCGTTAAGCCGCTGGATGCCGAACTGGTGCTGCGCATGGCGCGCGAGCATGAGTTGCTGGTCACGGTGGAAGAAAATACCGTACAGGGCGGGGCGGGCAGCGCGGTCGCGGAATGCCTGTTGCAGCAGGGTTGGGCGCTGCCGCTGCTGCAACTGGGTTTGCCGGATAAATTCATCGAACAGGGTGAGCACGCACAGATGCTGGCGGACTGCGGGCTGGATGCCGCCGGACTGGTCGCCGCAATAAACAGCAAATTAACCAAGTAATATCGTCGGGATTGGTTATAATCTCGCCTGTCCGCCATTTGATAGAAAGCACACCATGAGTACACATAAATCCATTGCCGACGTACAAAGTTCGGCTGATTTGCGCCAGATAGCGATCAACCGGGTTGGTATCAAGGGCATACGTCATCCTGTCAAGGTGCAGGACAAGAGCGTCGGCGTGCAGCACACCATAGCGACTTTTAACATGTATGTGCACCTGCCGCACAATTTCAAGGGCACGCACATGTCGCGCTTTGTCGAGATACTCAACCGGCATGAGCGCGAAATTTCCGTGGAATCGTTCGAGAAAATTCTGCGCGAAATGGTGGTGTTGCTGGAGGCGCAATCCGGCTATATCGAGATGAATTTCCCGTATTTCGTCAACAAGACCGCACCCGTATCGGGCGTGCAGAGCCTGCTCGATTACGATGTGACCCTGATCGGGGAAATGATAGACGGCGACGCGCGTGTGACTATGAAGGTATTGGTGCCGGTGACCAGTCTGTGTCCCTGCTCGAAGAAGATTTCCGAGCGCGGCGCGCACAACCAGCGTTCACATGTGACTATCACCCTGCGCACCAACAGCTTCGTCTGGATAGAAGAGGTGGTGGATATCGCGGAGAAACAGGCTTCATGTGAGCTTTACGGCTTGCTGAAACGCCCCGATGAGAAATATGTCACCGAGCGCGCCTATGACAACCCCAAGTTTGTCGAAGACATGGTGCGTGACGTGGCTGCGGTGCTCAATGCGGATGATCGTATCGACGCCTACACCATAGAATCGGAAAACTTTGAATCCATCCATAATCACTCGGCCTATGCGCTGATCGAGCGGGATAAGACCAGAGATTAGGGATGCATGAGCCGTGTTTCCCGGGCATTTTGCGCGGCTACACGAAATTATAAATGCCGGCGGAAAAGATCAACACTGACAACGCGGGCGACAGCCCGGCCATCACGTGCAGTTCGTGCAAGGCGTGCTGCTGCCGGCTGGAAGTGATGCTGATGGGCGATGATGATATTCCGCCTGCCATGACGGAACGGGATCGCTGGGGTGGGTGGATCATGGCGCGTCTGGAAGACGGCTGGTGCTCGGCGCTGGACAGGCGCACCATGCTGTGCACGATATACCCGCGCAGACCGGCGATCTGTCGTGAATATCAGGCGGGTGACAGCGACTGCCTGGAGGAAAGGCGGATGCACAATTAACCTAAAAACCTTTTTTTATCCACGTAATGGTTTTCGCAGGGATGCTGCCAAAGGCAGCAACTCGCAATAGCACGAAAGTCACGAAACAAATCAATAAGTTACACAAAGTCAGCGTAACACCCACCGGGTGACCGCATCAACCACGGTATGTATTTGAATCTGTTAGTGTTTTTGCGAGCATCCGCTGTGCGGATTGCCTGCTTACCCCCATTTCGTGTGGTTCGTGGACAACAGCTTTTTCTAGGGAAACGCTGAATTACTCATTATAAGGTGTCATTGCGAGCGAAGCGTGGCAGTCCAGCACTTTGATTTATAAAGAAATTCTGGTTTGCCACGTCGCTACGCTCCTGATGGAACTCCTAGCCATCTCACTAAGGCAGCAAGCTGCCAAGTGATTGGTTATCGCAAAGACGATTTAATCAGCGTTGCCCTAAGATTAACAAGACGCACGACCGCGTGCACTTTACGGCGGCTCCTCCGGTATTTCTATGGATATGACAAGTTTGATTTTTGTGCTGGCGTTAGCCGCGCTGGCCTGGTTCTGGTTCGATAGTTTGCGCGCGCTTGAAATCGCGCGGAACGCAGGGAAACAGGCCTGCAGTGATGCGCAGGTGCAGTTTCTCGACGACACGGTCGCCCGTATCGCGTTGACGCTGGCGCGCGATCAACACGGACGCCGTGTGCTGCGCCGTACTTATCGATTCGAGTTCAGTGAGACCGGCAATACCCGGTTAGAAGGACAGCTGATTTTGCTTGGCGACAAAATCGAGTCGGTGACGATGGAGCCCTATCAGATACTGCCTTGAGCAGGTTCAGGCCTTGATATCCAGCAGCGTTCCCAGCATGGCGTTGTTGGCCTTGAATACCGACAGATTGGCCAGATAGCTGTTCTTGGCCTGCAGTTGCTGCACCATATCCGTTTCCAGTTCGACACTGCTGCCAGCGCTCTCGCTGACCTGGGCCAGCGTGCCGCCTTCAGTCACCGTGCTCTGCGACACTTCCTGGCGCTTGAATCCCGGTGTGTCGAGATTGGCAATATTGTGCGCCGTAGCCTGCAAGCGGGTCTGTGCCGCATTCATGCCGGAGAGCGCGATGGAAGAAATGACGTTCATATCCGCGTTGAGAAGTTATTCAGGCTGGCAGTATATACGGGTGCGGATATTTTTCAACGCGCTGGAATGATGGGGCTGACGCGGAGGCCCTAAAACCCGTAAAATGCGCACTTCAGTAAATACGGCCGGTTTTTGTTCATGCTCACCTTTCAGCAAATCATCCTGACACTACAGAACTACTGGGACCAGCAGGGTTGCGCGCTGTTGCAGCCTTACGACATGGAAGTCGGCGCGGGCACTTCACATACCGCCACTTTTTTGCGCGCACTCGGCCCCGAGCCCTGGCGTGCGGCTTATGTTCAGCCTTCGCGCCGTCCCAAGGATGGCCGTTACGGCGAAAATCCGAATCGTTTGCAGCATTACTACCAGTTTCAGGTTGTGCTCAAACCCGCTCCTGCCAATATTCTGGAGTTGTATCTCGGTTCGCTGGAGGCACTGGGTTTCGATCTCAAACAGAACGATATCCGCTTCGTGGAAGATGACTGGGAGAATCCGACGCTGGGCGCGTGGGGTCTGGGCTGGGAAGTCTGGCTTAACGGCATGGAAGTCACCCAGTTCACTTATTTCCAGCAAGTCGGCGGCATCGACTGCCGGCCTATCACGGGTGAGATTACCTACGGGCTGGAGCGGCTGGCGATGTATTTGCAAGGCGTGGAGAACGTGTTTGATCTGACCTGGACGCCGGGCGTCAGCTATCGCGACGTGTATCACCAGAATGAGGTCGAGCAATCCACCTATAACTTTGAACACAGCGATGTGGACTTTCTGCTGGGCGCGTTTGGCAGTTACGAGAAACAGGCCAAACATCTGATGGAAAACCAGTTGGCCCTGCCGGCCTACGAGCAGGTGCTCAAGGCCGCGCACAGCTTCAATCTGCTGGATGCGCGCGGTGCGATTTCTGTGACCGAACGCGCCGCCTACATCGGGCGGATACGCAATCTGGCACGCAGCGTCGCGGCATCTTATCTGGACAGTCGCGCGCGCCTGGGTTTTCCGATGGCGCGTGCAGACTGGGCGGATGAAGTGCTGGCGCAGATCGAGAATAACAAGCCAGCTGCAAGCCGTGTCGAAGGAGTGGCAGCATGAGTACCAAAAATCTGTTAGTCGAACTGTTCGTAGAAGAGTTGCCGCCGAAGTCGCTGAAGATGCTTGGTGTAGCCTTTGCAGATGGAATTCTCAATGGTCTAGTCAAATGCCAGCTGAAGTTGCGTGAGCCGGGTATTCAGGTCTTTGCCAGCCCTCGCCGACTGGGTGTCCTGATTCCGGACGTTTTTGCGCTGGCACCTGACAGAACAGAAACAATCAAACTGATGCCGGTCAAGGTCGGGCTGGATGCAGAGGGCAATGCCACGCCTGCCTTGCTGAAGAAACTGGCCAGTCTGGGCGCGGACGCGTCGGCCGTGGCAGGTTTGAGGCGCGAGATGGACGGCAAGGCCGAGTCGCTTTATTTCGACAGTGTGGTGACGGGTGCGACGCTGACCGAAGGACTGCAAAAGGCGCTGAATGAGGCGATCGACCGCCTGCCGATCGCCAAGGTGATGACCTATCCCGATCCGACCGGAGACGGCTGGGCGACCGTCAATTTTGTGCGCCCCGCGCACAGCCTGATCGCGCTGCACGGCAGAAAAATCATACCGGTCAGCGTGCTGGGCCTGACGGCGGGCAACACGACTAAGGGTCATCGCTTCGAGGCGGCCATCGATACCATCGTGCTGGAAGACGCAGACAGCTATGCGCGGCAGCTGGAAACCGAAGGCGCTGTGATCGCCAGCTTCGAGGCGCGTCGTGCCGACATCGTGCGCCAGCTTGCCACCGCAGCGGGCAAGGAAGGGCTCAGGCCGATTGAGGACGATGCGCTGCTCGACGAGGTGACGGCGCTGGTCGAGCGCCCCAATGTGCTGCTCGGCACCTTCGAGTCCGAGTTTCTGGCTGTGCCGCAGGAATGCCTGATTCTGACCATGAAGGCGAACCAGAAATATTTTCCGCTGCTGGACGCGCAGGGCAAACTCACGAATAAATTCTTAATCGTCTCCAATATCAGACCGGAAGACGCCAGCCTGGTCATCGGTGGTAACGAACGCGTGGTGCGCCCGCGTCTGGCGGATGCGAAATTCTTCTATGATCAGGATCGCAAGAAGCCGCTGGATGCACGCGTGCTGGGGCTGTCCAAAGTCGTTTACCACAACAAACTCGGCACCCAGGGCGAGCGCGTGCAACGCGTGCAGACCATCGCCCGCGAGGTCGCGAGGCAGCTGGGCGGCGATGCGCTGGCCTTGCAGGCCGATCAGGCCGCACTGCTCGCCAAGGCGGACCTGCTCACCGATATGGTGGGCGAATTCCCCGAGCTGCAGGGCATCATGGGGCGCTATTACGCGCAGCACGACGGCCTCTCGGATGAAATCGCCTATGCCATCGAAGATCACTACAAGCCGCGCTTCGCGGGCGACGAACTGCCGCGCAATCAGGTCGGCATCTGCGTAGCCCTGGCCGACAAGCTGGAGACGCTGGCCGGTCTGTTTGGCATCGGCCAGATTCCGACCGGCGATCGCGATCCGTTCGCGCTGCGCCGTCACGCGCTGGGCGTGATCCGCATGCTGATCGAGAAACAATTGCCACTCAGCCTGAATGCGCTGGTAGACAGCGCCTTTGCCGGTTTTTCAGCCGGTTTGCTGAGCGATGCGCACACTGATGTGGCAACATTCATCTTGGAGCGTCTGGGCGGGATGATGCGCGAACAGGGTTATACGGCTAATGAAGTGGATGCGGTGCTGAGCATGCGTCCTGCGCAGATTTGCCTCGTGCCCAGACAGCTGGAAGCGGTGCGCGCCTTTGCCGCCTTGCCGGAATCTGCGGCGCTTGCTGCGGCCAACAAGCGTGTCGGCAATATACTGAAGAAGGTTGAAGGGGGGGTGAGCGGTGAAGTCTGTGCGGCGCTGCTGGAAGAGAAGGCCGAGCAGGCGCTGTATCAGGCCTTGAGCGAGATTGCGCCCAAGGCGGATGCGGCTTTTGCGACTGGCGATTACACCGCTTCGCTGCAAGCGCTGGCAGGCTTGCGCAGCCCGGTGGATGCGTTCTTCGACAGCGTAATGGTGAACGCAGAGGATGAGAAGCTGCGCGCCAACCGTCTGCGGCTGCTCGATGCATTGCATAAATCGATGAATAAAGTGGCCGATCTTTCGAGGCTGGCAACTTAAGGACAATGGGAAGTGGTGAGTGGTAAGTAGTAAGTAAAACCGCGCAACGACTTCCCACTCACCACTCACCACTCACCATTAAAAACATGAAACTCATCATCCTCGACCGCGACGGCGTGATCAATCTGGATTCCGACCAGTTCATCAAGAATCCGGCAGAATGGCAGCCCATACCGGGCAGCCTGGAAGCCATTGCGCGCTTGAATCAGGCCGATTACCGCGTGGTGGTGGCGACCAATCAGTCCGGCATCGGGCGCGGCTTGTTCGACATGCCTACGCTGAATGCGATCCACGACAAGATGCACAAGGCGTGCGCACTGGTCGGGGCGCGCATAGACGCGGTGTTTTTCTGTCCGCATACGGCTGAAGACCGTTGTGATTGCCGCAAGCCGAATCCGGGCATGCTCGAAGAGATCGCCGCACGCTACAACACCAATCTGGCCGGGGTGCCGGTCGTGGGTGATTCGCTGCGCGATCTGCAATCCGCCGCGGTACTGGGTGCGAGCCCCTGTCTGGTGCTGACCGGGAAAGGGCTCAAGACTCAGGCGAAGGGCGGTTTGCCCGATGGAACTCGGGTGTTTGCCGACCTCGCAGCTGTAGCCGCCGTGCTGCACTGATCACCCGAAACTGGATTGAGATGCTAGTCATACGCTCGTTGATTTTCCTCCTGTTGCAACTGCTGCTCACGCCGGTGTTTTCCACGCTGGCGATCTTTACCTTTCCTTTTTCGCCGCTGACCCGCTACCGTCTGATTTCCAGTTATGCGCGCACCATGCTCTGGCTGCTGAGGGTGGTTTGCGGCATCCGTCATCAGGTGCGGGGCATGGAAAACATTCCATCGGAGCCCTGCGTGGTGTTGTGCAAACATCAGTCGGCATGGGAGACGCTGGCCTTGCAGGTGATTTTTCCGCCGCAGGCCTGGGTACTCAAGCGCGAACTGCTGTGGCTGCCCTTCTTCGGCTGGGGTCTGGCGATGACCAGTCCGATTGCGATTAACCGCAGCGACGGCAAGGGTGCGGTGAAACAGTTATTGAAACAGGGCAAAGAGCGACTGGCGCAGGGTTTCTTCGTGGTGATTTTCCCCGAAGGGACGCGCATTCCGTTTGGTCAGCGTGGCAAATACAAGATCGGTGGCGCATTGCTGGCGGCCTCTGCCAGTGCGCCTGTGGTGCCGGTGGCACACAACGCAGGACGCCTGTGGGGGCGCAATTCTTTCATCAAGCGCCCCGGGCTGGTCACCATGAGTATCGGTGCGACGATAGATAGCGCAGGATTGAAGGCCGAAGAGATCAACGCGCGCACCGAGGCGTGGATCGAAAACGAGATACAGCAACTGGCGCACTAATGTTTACGCGACTGCACAAACTGTTCGCCACTTCTTTACCTGCTACGCAGCGCAACGACCCTTCCGCCATACCCGCAAAACCGCGGGGGTCTTCCCCTGAAAACACAGTCGCACGATGCGCTCCTTGTTTTGAGCGAAGGGGCATGTCCGGTGGGTCCCCGTTGCTGCGCAACGACCCTTCCGCCATTGAGCAGCGCGCCGCCGTTCTGGCGGGGACACACATCACCTATACCTTGAAGCGCAGCCGCAGGCGGCGCAGCATCGGGCTGCGCGTCAATGACAAGGGCCTGACCGTGAGCATGCCGCTGCGCGGATCCGAGCGCTGGCTGAACAGCGTGTTGCAGGATAAGGCGAACTGGGTGCTTGAGAAGCTGGAGGGCTGGCAGGCGCGCAAGGCGCAGGTTCTGAATATGAGCGACGGGGAGTTTATTCCGTTTCTGGGAGAACAATTGACGCTGCGCGTGCAGCGCAGCGTGTACGCCGCCCCGGCGTGTCAGCACGGCGATACGTTGTGGGTGTCGGTGCAGGATGAAGGGGACGCGCAGCATGTCGAGCGGCGCGTAATGGAATGGTATCGGCAGCAGGCCGGGCTGTTGTTCGCGGCGCGCGTGGCGCACTACGCCGCGTTGCTGAAGGTTGCACCGCTCGCTATCAAGCTTTCCAGCGCCAGGACGCAATGGGGCAGCTGCAATGCGCGCGGCACGGTGCGCCTGAATTTGCAACTCGTCAAATTTCCGCTGCGCCTGATCGATTATGTGGTGGTGCATGAACTGGCGCACCTGCGCGAAATGAACCACTCCGCAGCTTTCTGGCAAGTCGTGGCCAGTGCCTGCCCTGACTATGCGAAATTGCGGCGCGAACTCAAGGCGGTGTCGCTGAGCTAGCAGATGCCGAGTCGCAGGCGTCTGGGAGCTGACGCTCGAAATCCGCAACGGGAACCGGTCTGCCCAGCAAATAACCCTGGAAGGCCGAGCAGCCGTTACGCTTCAGGAAGGCAAACTGCCCCTCGGTTTCCACTCCTTCGGCTATCACCTCCATGCGCAGGTTTTTTGCCATCGCGATGATGGTGCGCACGATCGCCTCGTCGTCTGCATCGCTGGCGATGTCGCGCACGAATGACTGGTCGATCTTGAGCTGGTCTATCGGCAGACGCTTCAGCGAGGAGAGCGAGGAATAACCGGTGCCGAAATCATCCATCGAAAAGCTGATGCCCAGCAGCTTGAGCTCGCGCATTTTTGTGATGCAGCCTTCGATGTCGTCGAGCACCAGACTTTCAGTCAGTTCGAGTTTGAGCAGCGTCGCATCCGCGCCGCTCTGTTTAAGTACGTGTTCGACTATCTCGACGAAGTCGGCCTGACGGAATTGTACGGCGCTGACGTTGACGGCGAGCTTCAGCTGGCGGGTGCCCGGGCTGGATTCCCATATCTTCAGTTGCGCGCAGGCCTGTTCCAGCACCCATAGTCCTATGGGCAGTATCAGGCCGTTTTCTTCCGCGAGCGCGATGAATTCCCCCGGGCCTATTAATCCGCGTTGCGGATGCTGCCAGCGCAGCAGGGTCTCGGCGCCGGTGATGCATCGCTCGGTATCGTACTGAGCCTGAAAATACAGGCGCAATTCCTCATGGGTGACCGCATTGCGCAGCGCATTCTCCATCGCCAGACGGGCTTCGAGGGCCGCCTGCATGGCCGGGTCGAAGAAATACCAGGCATTTTTTCCTGAGGCCTTGGCCCGGTACATGGCGGTATCCGCGCGTCTGAACAATTCATCTACGCTGGTTTCATGATTCTTGAACAGGCTGACGCCCATGCTGGCGGAACAATAATACTCGTAATCGATCAGCAGATAGGGCTGTCTCAGCGCATCGAGAATCTTTCCGGCGACCTTCTCCACCTGGGCAATGGCTTCATCGGTTTCCTGATCCAGATCGTTCAGCAGCAGGACAAATTCGTCTCCGCCTATGCGCGCCACCGTGTCGCTCTCGCGCACGCAGTGCAGCAGTCGGGCCGCTACATCGACCAGCAACAGGTCTCCGGTATCATGCCCCTTGGTATCGTTGATGTTCTTGAAATTGTCGAGGTCAATGAACACCACCGCACCGTATTTGTTGTTTCGGCTGCTGGAGTTGAAGGCAAGCGCCAGCCTGTCCTGCAGCAGGCGGCGGTTGGGCAGCCGGGTGAGAGGGTCGTACAGGGCAAGCTGGCGTATTTCTTCCTCCGCCTCTTTGCGCACGCCGATGTCGGTAAACGTGCCGACATAATTACATATCTCGCCGGCCTTATCTCTGACTGCGGTGATGGTCAGCCATTCGGGGTAAATTTCACCGTTTTTGCGCCGGTTCCATATCTCGCCAGACCACTTGCTCTGCGTCTGCAATTCCGCCCACATGGCGCTGTAGAACCGGGCATCGTGCTGGCCGGAGCTCAGGATACGCGGGCTCTGTCCGCGCACCTCATCCATGCTGTAGCCGGTGATGGTCTGGAAGGCTTCATTGACGCGCAGAATGTGCACGTGTGCATCGGTAATGAGCACGGCCTCCTGTGTTTCAAAAGTGAGCGCCAGCAATTTGAGCTCTTGCTCGATATGGACGCGCTGCTCGATTTCGCTGTTCAGCAGGTCGTTGGCATATTCTGTCTGGCGTATCTGTTCGATTTCGCGTTTGCGGCTGTCGTGATTGACACAACGCACGACTCTGACCAGCGCCACAGCCACGACCAGCGCACAAAGCGCGCGCGCAGCCTGTACCGGAAACCCGAACAAATCCAGAAATTGTTGCTGGCTCAGAAACAGCGCGGGAAGCGCGGGATCATGGCTATGCAGCACGATGGTGAACAGGGCATAAGCCAGAAAACCCGCAGCCGCACTATACAGTAAGCCCTGCAGGGAACCGTTCAGCATCATTGCGCGGCTGTTTTTAGCCTGATTCCACAGTGCCATCCCAGTCAGCAGCGCGGCGGGAAACCCGAGGAAAAAACGCGTTCCGGCTATGAATCCTGCCACGGTGTCGCTGGCAAGGTGCATCGTGGTGGTGATCGTCAGCAGCAGTGCGGCGTAGAGCCAGGGGGTGAACAGGCTGCTGCGCTCCCGTGCAGCGTCATCGCACCAGAGCGTGCGGCGGCCGAATTCAAGCAGTGGCAGAAAAGAGATGAACAGCAACGAGGCTATCAACCATTCCAGCGCCTGACCGTTTGTCTGGTGCAGGACACGCCACAGGATGACGAATTCCAGTACGCCGTGTACCAGACCGAAGGCGGCGAGCAGCGGCAAATGCCGGACGAAAGGCAGTCTGTCATGCTGCCTGGGCAGCACAAACAGGACTGCACCCAGAACGAAGAAGGAAAGACCGTAGACCAGCAGGACTTCAATTTGGTAAAACTCGAAAAAAGCGCGCATGGGTTTAAACGGATATATCGTCCTATGCTCTTATCGGAGGGGAAGCGGACGCCAGTCTAAGTGACGGCAATAATCAATGCAAGTGGAAAATTAAGCAGAAAATTCAACGGCCTCCAGCCGCACCCGTGTGCGACTTCAGACCTGCCAGAGACCGTCACGGTAGATCACCTCACCGTCCAGCGTGACCGTCTCCGTGAGGGCAAACACATCGACATGGTATCTGGCCGCACTCTTGTTGATTTGCGGTTTGTTGTAACTGCCGTGTTTGGCGCCCAGCGACAGGTGCACGCCGCACATGCGCTCATACGTGCCGATATCGCTGACCAGTCTGTCCTGGGTAAAGGTGCGATTCAGCCCCAGTCCCAGTTCGCGCACCCATATTTCTCCTTCGTCTGCGCGAATTTTTTCGAGCACCAGGTCAAATTCGGGCGTGGAATCAACCGTGCCGGTGACGCGTCCCTGATCCACGATCAGCGTGATGGGTTGCGCGGGTTTGTTGACCGTAAAGTGGGTGTCGCCAAAGATGGACAGGCGCACACGGCCATTCAGCGCCTCAAGGTCTTTAGATTCGGTAAACACCTCGCCGATAGGGAACTGGCCGCCGACATTGGTCATCTGGCTGTAATCGCCGACATTGAGTTTGGCGGGTTCAAAGCCGGACGAAAAGATAAGCTGCTCGCCAAAGCTGTTGATGATGCCTGTTTTCGCGGTGTCGAATTTTTCCTTGAGCGCGCGTCCTGTGCCGCGCACATAGGCCGGATCATAGGCTAGCGATTCGATGTAGAGCAGCGCCTCGATGCCCGGCATGCGCGCCAGATGCGGATGTTCGATCACCTTGAGCGCGCGTTTGAACAGTTCCACGCGGATGCGGAATGCATCCAGGCGGAAACTGGTGGATTGAATCAGCACCACCAGATCGCCGGGGGCGAGCCGTTCAAACTCGGCGCGCACGCTCTCCGGCGTCACGCTGTCAAAGTCGATAAAGGTCGCTTCGGGGAGGCAGCGCCGGTAGGCGCAGGTCAGCGCAAGCGCAAGATCGCATTGACCGTCCCACACCACGACGGCGGATTGGGTGTGCTCCACGGCCAGCGTCAGGATGTCGCGTATATTTTTCTCGGCCAGTGCGATGGCGGTATCGGGTAGTGTATTCATGTTGTTTAACTGCCGCTGACACGAAACCAGCCGGTCAGGCTGCGCCGGGTGCGGTGGGAGATGAGCACTTCGTGCGGAAACGACTCGCTTAAAAAGATGATCATTGTGCCAAATTTCGGGGTGACTGTGGCGATCACATCTGTACCCGTCGGCTCAAATAAATTCAACTCGCCGCCATCGCCTGCATGCCAGTCTTCATTCAAATACAGCACGGTGGTCAGTATCCGGTTCTTCTTGCCGACCAGTACGTCCGAGTGTTTCGCATAGCCCGCGCCCGGGCCATAAATGGCATAGTGGCATTCGTAATCGAACAAACCCAGATACAACGTTCGGTTCAGGCCTATGCGCAGCGTTTCCATCTGAGTCAGATAGGACTGGTCTATGCTGTCTGTGCCATCCAGCCAGCTGATGACATCGCCGCGTATCGATTCTCGCTGGACTCTGGCAGCGCCTCTGCCGATGTGCGCGGCGTGAAACCGCGCAGAATTGTCATCCTGGCAGCGCGTCAGCAGCCGGGTTGACAATAAATCAGGAAAATACTGGTCCAGGACGATGTAGCCTGTGTGCTCCAGTTGATCGGCAATCTCTTCAATATTCATGGCGGAGCGGGATTCAAAAGGATGTGCTGCGTTGACTAGCAAATGCCCGAATGGACGGGGACGTGGTTGCTACCAGCTTATGTCCTCGCCCTGTGCGTCGAACAGTTCCGTCAGTCTGGCATAGAGTTCGCTGCCGTCGCGCTGGCTGCGCCATGCGCCCTGCTGCCAGGCGTAATGGTAACCGCCGGATTTGGCGGCGACCCATATCTCCTGGTTGATGTCGTGCCGGTTGATGATGATTTTCGATCCATCGTCAAATTCGATTTCCAGCAGGTTGCCGCTGCGATTGCAGTCGACTCCGCACTCATCGCTGGCTGTTTCTATCCTGGCCAGGGCGGTGTCGGCCAGCTGGTTGAATTCGCTTTCGTTCATAGTTGTCCTCGGAAACCTTTATAATCGCGCACTTTACTATCAGGGAAGCGCAAAATGCGGCTTAAAACTACTGCGGGCATTATCCTGGCTTTTGCCTTGCTGCTGCAAGGCTGCGGACGCAAAGGCCCGTTGACCCCGCCCGATGCCCGGCAAGCTGCAACCCCCACTACTACGCAAGGCAGATGAGCATGGATGATCACTTCAATTATCAAAATAAGCAACTGCATGCAGAGCAGGTTGCGCTGGCGGATATTGCGGCGCTGTATGGTACACCGTGTTATGTGTATTCGCGCGCCGCGCTGACCAGCGGCTTTCGTCAATTTTCCGATGCGCTGCAAGGCCGCGACCATCTGATCTGCTATGCGGTAAAGGCTAATTCCAATCTGGCAATTCTCAACGTGTTTGCCCGTCTGGGCGCAGGTTTCGATATTGTC
>Ga0209231_1000575_pt1 | contig 19371 bp, 18 predicted proteins | sample Deesub45470m_DNA_FD_188086 | JGI IMG/M metagenome (GOLD analysis project Ga0209231, IMG submission 188086) | Deep subsurface microbial communities from North Pacific Ocean - 450_OLKR46/470m Metagenome (SPAdes) (version 2) | ecosystem: Environmental > Terrestrial > Deep subsurface > Unclassified ... | reverse complement strand
TGCGCCAACACGCTGCACGACATCGTGGTCAAGATCAGCTGAAAGACCGATGAGCGCGACTGACACCCTCACCCGCTTCCTGCACGAACACATCCCGCTCACCGGCGCGATGCAGTTGCAAGCATCTGCCTATGACGGCGAACGACTGGAACTGAATGCCCCGCTCGCCCCCAACGTCAACGACAAAGGCACCGCGTTCGGCGGCAGCCTGTACAACCTCGCCGTGCTGTGCGGCTGGAGTCTGCTGCGTCTGAAATTGAACGAAGCCGGATTGAACGAAAAGAACATCGTCATCCACGAAGCGCACACGCGCTACCTGCTGCCGGTCACCGGCGAACTGCACGCCGCCTGCACGCTCACCGGCGACGCGCTGACCGAGTTCATTCAGCCCCTGCAAAAAAAAGGCCGCGCGCGCATCACGCTCACCGTCGCCATCCATCAACAAGGCCGGACCGCCGTGGAATTCACCGGCCAGTACGTCGCACTCGATTAGACGCATGAAAGACACCGCACCGCCAAAACATACCCCCATGATGCAGCAGTACTTCGGCCTGAAGGCCGACCATCAGGACAAGCTACTGTTCTACCGCATGGGCGATTTCTACGAACTGTTCATGGACGACGCCGTGCGCGTCGCCAAACTGCTCGACATCACCCTCACCCAGCGCGGTGCATCGGGCGGCATACCCATCAAGATGGCGGGCGTGCCCTATCACGCCGCCGAGCAATATCTGGCGCGATTGGTGAAGATGGGCGAATCGGTCGCCATCTGCGAACAGATCGGCGACCCCGCCACCAGCAAAGGCCCGGTCGAACGCAAAGTGGTGCGCATCGTCACGCCCGGCACCGTCACCGACTCAGCGCTGCTGGAAGAGAAGCGCGACAACCTGCTGCTCGCGCTGCACCAGCACCGCAATGAAGTCGGCCTCGCCTGGCTCAACCTCGCCTCGGGGCAATTCACCTTGGCCGAAGTGGATGCCAAGCAACTGCCCGCCGAACTGGAGCGTCTACAACCTTCCGAGATACTGTTCGCCGAAAGCACCGTCGCGCCACAGTTCAAAAGCGCCGCCAACAAATCCCTGCCCGACTGGCACTTTGAACGCGACACCGCGCACCGCGCGCTGTGCCAGCAGTTCGGCACACGAGATCTGGCCGGTTTCGGTTGCGAAGAATTAGATCTGGGCTTGAGTGCCGCCGGTGCATTGCTCGGCTACGCCAAACTCACGCAAGGCCAGAGCATCGCCCACATCCGCAGCGCGCAGGTGTACCACGCCGACCAGTTCGTGCGCATGGACGCCGCCACCCGCCGCAATCTGGAGATCACCCAGACCCTGCGCGGCGAACCCGCGCCAACGCTGCTCTCGCTGCTCGACACCTGCGGCACCAACATGGGCAGTCGATTGCTCGCGCACTGGTTGCACCATCCGCTGCGCAATCGAGACGTGTTACGCGCAAGGCTGGATGCAGTGGATGAGCTGGATGAAAAACACAGCGCCGTGCATCAGCAACTCAAACCCAGTGTGGACGTGGAACGCATCACCGCACGCATCGCATTGAAGAGCGCACGACCACGCGACCTGTCCGGTCTGCGCGACACGCTCAAGCAACTGCCCGAGCTGCACAACACCTTGGCAGGCATCAGCGCACCGCGTTTGCAACAACTGAGCAAGGAACTGCAAGCCGACAGCGCACTGGTCGAGCTGCTGCAAAACACCATCAAAGAAGAACCCTCTTCCGTACTGCGCGAAGGCGGCGTGATCGCCGACGGTTACGATGCCGATCTGGACGAGCTGCGCGGTATCCAGTCCAACTGCGGCGACTTCCTGTTGGCATTGGAAAAGCGCGAACGCGAACGCACCGGCATCGACAAGCTGAAGGTGGAATACAACCGCGTGCACGGTTTCTACATCGAAGTCAGCACTGCCAATGCCGACAAGGTGCCGGACGACTACCGCCGCCGCCAGACGCTGAAGAACGTCGAGCGCTACATCACACCGGAACTGAAAACTTTCGAAGACAAGGCGCTCTCCGCCAACGACCGCGCACTGGCGCGCGAGAAATGGCTGTACGACCAGTTGCTGGACGCGCTCGCCCCATCCATCCCGCAACTGCAACGCATCGCCGCCGCCATTGCCGAACTGGACGTGCTCGCCACCTTCGCCGAACGCGCCGCCACACTCAACTTCAGCGCACCGCGCTTCAGCGACGAAGCTCAACTCATCATCAAGCAAGGCCGCCATCCGGTGGTCGAAGCGCAGGTGAAAACCTTCACCCCGAACGACACGCAGCTCAACGACGCGCGCCGCATGCTGCTCATCACCGGCCCCAACATGGGTGGTAAATCCACCTACATGCGCCAGGTCGCCATCATCGCGCTGCTCGCACATGTCGGCTGCTTCGTGCCCGCACAGGAAGCGGTGCTGGGCGAGATCGACCAGATCTTCACCCGCATCGGCGCATCGGACGACTTGGCCAGCGGACGCTCCACCTTCATGGTCGAGATGACCGAAGCCGCCAACATCCTGCACAACGCCACCGAGAAAAGTCTGGTGCTGGTGGACGAGATCGGACGCGGCACCAGCACCTTTGACGGCCTCGCCCTCGCCTACGCCATCGCGCGCCACCTGCTGGAACTCAACCGCAGTTACACCCTGTTCGCCACGCACTATTTCGAGCTCACACGACTGGCCGAAGAATTCAAACAACTTGCCAACGTCCACCTCGCCGCCGTCGAGCACCAGCACAGCATCGTGTTCCTGCACAGTGTGAACGAAGGTGCCGCCAGCCAAAGCTACGGCCTGCAAGTCGCCGCCCTCGCCGGTGTACCCGGCAGCGTCATCCGCAGTGCGAAAAAACAATTGGTGAAGTTAGAACAGAACAGCGCCGCCCAGAACCCGCAAGGCGACCTGTTCGCCGCCGTGCCCGAAGCACCGGAGCCGGAAGAACATCCGATGGTGTCGGCGTTACGTGATCTGCAGCCGGATGAGATGAGTCCTAGAGAAGCGTTGGAGAGGATTTATCAGTTGAAGAAGCTTTTATAGGCTGACACATGACGATTCGTAAGATTATCCCTGCGCCGCTTTTAGCAGTTTGTGCTGAAATCGCAGCTCGACGTGAAACGCATGCAACGCTCGACAGTCTCTTCACTTATGCCGGCGCATCAGGGGAACCGCCAGAGGGAAGCAAGTCAACAAAGGCTTTAGCTTGGCTAAGAGCCACAAACAAAGATGCAACTATCCAACCATTAGATGTGCTCGGCAGGCTGATTGAAGACTATATGGAAGGGTTGGTTGATCCTGATGACTACTTCTACAAAGACAAAATTAAGGATCGAGAAAACCTCGTTCAACTTCTAGGGCAAAGTGAGCTTCAATACATCAAAGGTGGAAAGATCGTTGGGACACTTGGCTCTCCATCGAGAACTTTGGAGGAGTTTGTACGCGAAAAAAATATCGCCTCAATTGACGCAGAGTTTAATCGTGCACTCACCAATGTCGAAGCAAACCCACGCGAAGCAGTTTCAGCTGCAAGCAATATTCTTGAGTCAATTTGCAAGGTGTACATCGAAGAAGAAAATCTTGAACACCCCGCCAAACAAGACTTAAAACCCATTTGGACGATAGTTCGAAAAGATCTCGGATTTGATCCAAGCATGGTTGAGGACAAAGATCTACAAACAGTACTCTCTGGAATGATTTCAATTGTTGAAGGTATTGGCGCTCTTAGAACGCATGCTAGTTCGGCTCATGGCGCAGGGAAAAGGAGTTATAAACTTGAGCCGCGACATGCACGTCTAGCAATACACTCCGCTCATACAGTTGCATTATTTATTCTAGAAAGTTGGCAAAAAAAGAAAGGCAGCTAAAAGTTAAAGGGGTCAGCATCGCATTCGACCTCAACAATCGGGGGCAGACCACGGCTCGCCTTCCCTCTATCAGCCCCCTCTCATTCAAGAACAAACCCCCGCTCCCGAAACAGCCGCAGACAGGCATCGACCACGTCCGGGTCGTACTTGCTTCCGCGGTTGGTTTCGATCTCTTGCAGGGCTTGTTCTACGCCCTTCGACGGTCGATAGGGGCGATGCGACAACATGGCTTCGACCACGTCGGCAACGGCGATGATCTTGGCTTCCAGGATCATCTCATTGGCCTTCAGGCCATTCGGATAACCGGATCCGTCCATGCGCTCGTGGTGCTGCAGGATCATTTTCGCCACCGGCCATGGGAATGCGATGTCCTTAACGATCTCATAACCGACCTGAGGATGGCTTTTTATCATCGCATACTCAATGTCGTTCAATCTGCCGGGGCGACTCAGTATCTCTGCGGGCACGTATATCTTGCCGATATCGTGGATCATCCCGCCGAATCCCAGTCCTTCGATATGGTCTTCATTCAGGCCAAGTTCAGTGCCGATGGCGGCGCTCAATTTGGCGACCTTGTTCTGGTGACCGGCGGTATAGGGGTCGCGTTTTTCAACGACCAGCGAGATGGCGCGGATGGTGCCCACCAGGCTTTCGCGTAACTGTTCCAGCGCCTGTCTGCGCTCGGTCTGGTCCACGATGACGCTTTCATAATGGGCGACTTTTCCCGTGGCGTCTTTGACGGCAGTGGTGCGATCTTCCACCCAGAATACGCGGCCGTCTTTGGTGACCATCCGGTATTCCAGAATGAAATTATCGGCGTTTGCTTCTTTGTGTTCGGCCATTCTCCGCACTACTTTTTCCAAGTCGTCCTGATAGATCAGCGTGTCGGGTCGTATCCGGCCGGAAGTCAGTTCTTCCGAGGTATAGCCGATCAGTTTCTGGACGTTCTCCGATACGTAGTCGACCACCCATCCTTCCAGTGCCTTGATACGCAACAGTACGGCACTGCTGTTTTCCACCACAGCCTGTGCATCCTGCAGGTCACGAAAGACCAGTAGTGTGCTGAGCGCATCTGCCAGTCGCCGGGCAATCTCTTCGAACAGACGCAACTCGGTTGGCGTCCATTGGCGTTCACGCGAACATTGTGAGATAGCCAATCCCCATGGCTTGCCCGTTTTGGGGAAGAGCGCCATGCCGATGCCGGATTTGTCTCCGTATGCCTGGAATGAGGATGGGTAAGGAAAATCCGTCCCGACACCTATGGCCAGCGGCTGTTTGCTCTCCAGCGAAGCGCGATGCATAGCTGCCACTTCGGGCGTCATCGGCATTGCAACACCCTGCGAAAGAACGCCGGGATATTCCGGCTTGAAACGCTCCATCGGTACCGTCCAACTCGCGGCGTCCGGGTCACAGGGATAGACGAGGGATACCCGGTCACAATCGAAGACGGCAAGCACTTCGCCCAACACGTCGCGCATCATCTGTTCCAGATCGTTTGCTTTCTGGATAGCGCGATTGATGCGATCCATATTGGCCAAGAACTCGGTGTGGTGCTGGCGCTCCCTTTCTGCCTGTTTGAGTTCGGTAATGTCGTGTGCGATACCGAGTACGGTCATCACCTGACCATCCACGTCATGCTCGGGAACCAATAGCATGTCGTAGTCATGCGGGACACCGTGCAAATCGATGAAACCGAAATCGACATGGCATGCCTGATCTTTGTCGAACACACTGCGAATGGCCTGCGTCAGCTTCTTTGCTTCACTATCCACAAGAAGCTGGGCATCTGTTGGCTGGAAACCAATCAGAGATTCAAGGGGTTTGCCACTTATCCGACCGATCACCGGATTGACATAGACACGACGACAGTCGCGGTCATAACGCAAGATGGGGTCGGTGATGTTCTCGACCAGCGAGCGAAAATCTCGTTCGCGCACGATGAGGTCCTGCTCCATATGCTTACGCTCGGTGATGTCCGTCGCCACGCTGAGCAGGTACTTTTGATCATCGATGTTGATGAAGACCATCGAATCGATCAGCGAACGTATCTCTCCCGACTTTGTTCGCAGCTCTACGGGCATATATAACGCTTCACCCGTTGCTTCCAGCTGCTGGATGGCGAACATCCTTTGCGCCGGATCGACCCACAATTGCAGTTCTGCCGTGCTGTGCCCGATACATTCTTCCCGTGTGTAGCCGAAGTAACGACTGAAAGATTCATTGATATCGAAGATGTATCCATCATCCGGCCGGGTGATCGCCATCAGGTTGGGAGAGGCATAAAAAGCCTTGGAGAATTTCTCCTCGCTGAGTGCAAGTTCCACTTCCGTCTGTTTGTTCTCAGTGATGTCACTCATGACACCAGTCAAGCCGATCACCCGTCCATCTTTTTGCAGCGGGCGACTCGACGAACGCACTTGGCGGAATCCCCCCGCCTTCACATGCACACGGAATTCTTGCGGCTTCAGTTCACCTGCCAGCGCGCGCTCGAAGCTGGCCATCAAAGCAGGCAGGTCTTCTGGCAGGATGAAATCCTTGAATGACTTGCCGACGACTTCTTCCGGCAGGTATCCGGTCAAACTGTGGATGACCGGGCTGATATAAGTGACCACGCCCTCGGTATCCAGACTGAATATCACGTCGTTGATGTTCTCCACCAGTGAACGGTAACGGGCTTGGCTTTGGGCCAGTTCCTTGCGTACTGCTTCCACTTCTTCCAGGTGCTTATGCAGTTGTGGATAGTAGCTTTTGCGGATCGAGCGCTCCCCAAGCCCGATGATCTTGTCGCGCAGGGAGTGATCGCCATCAGGTTCAGAGTGCTTTTTCATACAGTCCTTCTATCTCCTGCACGCTGGCTCTACGCGGATTGGTGGCAAGGCACGGGTCGTTGAATGCGTTCAACGCGAGCTGTTTGATATCCGCTCGCTTGATGCCAAGTGCACCGAGCGTGGTCTCGATCCCCGCGGCTGTGCGCAATCCGATGAGGCCTTGCAACAACACCGCCTTCCGCTTCTCCGCTGACAGACCTTCTAGCTCCAGCCCCATCGCGATGCTGATCCGGTCATAGCGTTCAGGCGTGGCCATGTAATTGAAGTCCACCACGTGATCCACCAGCATGGCATTGCACATACCGTGAGGCAGGCCGGAAAGACCGCCCAGACTGTGTGCCATGGCATGCACCAGCCCCAGGCTGGCATTGGAGAAGGCCATCCCAGCCAGCAGGCTGCCCATCATCATGTTGTTACGGTGCGTGATGTTCAGCGGATCTTCGATGGAGGGGACGAGGTTTTGCACCAGCAAGGGGATCGCTGCCAGCGCATTCATATCGGTGATTGGTGAACTGGCATTGGAGACATAGGCCTCCATGGCATGCACCAGCGCATCCAGACCGGTGGCCGCCGTCAGTTCGGTCGGCATGGTCGTGGTGGTCTCGGGATCGATCAGTGAAACGTCCGGCACCACCGTTTTGCTGATGATGGCGATCTTCACCTTGCGGGTCGTGTCGTTGATGATGGCGAATTGGGAAATATCTGCCGATGAGCCAGCGGTGGTGGGGATGCAGATCAGCGGCGGCCCCGGCCGCTGCACCTCGTCCACCCCTTCGAACGCCAGCACGTCTTTGCCGTTCTCAAAGGCGATACCGATGCCTTTGGCGCAATCCATCGGACTGCCACCGCCCACGGCGATAATGATGTCGCAGCCGTTATCGCGGTAGAACTCGACACCAGCGGACACCTCGAGATTCTTGGGATTCGGCGTGACGTCCTGAAAGACCACCCAGGGAATCTGCTCCGCTTTAAGGGCATCCAGTACATGACCCAGCCAAGCCGTTCGGGCCACCCCGGGGTCGGTGACCACCAATGCTTTCTTGGCACCGAAGTTCTTCGCGTAACGTCCGACCAGATTCAACGCACCAGCGCCGAAGACGAATTCCGGTACGACGAATTTTCTCAGCTCCAAAGCGTTATCCAGATGCATGGCGATTCTCCCCAGTTCATCCCATCATGTCCCTTCCGATACGGCCCATGCTCTCAACGAATACTTCACTGAACGTGGCAGGAATCACTCACTGAGCCGTGTTCATTTTATTCGTTGCCAGCATTTGCTTTCGTTATTCAACGGTCTGGATGATAGCGCCGAGGCTACGTATCTGCCTATTGCGCAAACAGTGTCTAGCTGTCTGACAACGCCACAACTCCGTCCCGCCCCTTGATCTGGAGACGTGTGGGTTCCACCGCTTGTCCAAGCCGAAGCTGTCAGCTTCGCATTTCCCTCCACGATAGTCGGCAAGGGCGATCACATCTCCCCGGCATAGAAATCGTCGACGCTGATGGTTGTGCCCGAGGCGGCATAGAATCCAACTTTGCTGAGATAGAATTCCTTAGGCGCATCTACCGCCGTCTGGAAGTCGCCGTTGATGAAGATCAGCAAGCGGCCATTCTCCCAAGTCAGGTTCAGATGATTGTCTGTGGACTTGATGGAGGGGCTTTTCGTCCAATCCACCAATCTGACGAGTTCCGCTCCCGGCGGGAAGTAGTACACCACAAATGACTTCGAGCCCAGCAACAAATTGAGAACCGGGGTTTCGTCAGGCACTTTGTCGTGCCGTTTGGCACGCAGTTCCAAACCATATATGCCGTCTCCCTGCTCGCGATTGAAACGTGCGCCAACCTGAAAGTCCGAAAATCCTCCCTCCGAGTTGTAACCCGCATGACTGCTGTCTGCAGTTACCAGAGCGCTACTCTCTTTATCGTTGCACAAGGCGACAAAGCGACCATTGGTGATCGCCTTGCTGACATCGACGCAACTGCTTTCCCATGCAGGGATACGCTTGGCTTGCTTTTCGCCGCGCGTGAAGTCATCGATCACCAGCGGTTTGCTGCCGGGAATGACGGAGATATTCAGCAAGCGCATGAAACGAGTATCCATACCGAGTTCATCGAGAACGAGATTATCGAACTCGACCGTCATGGCCGACTGTGAAGACTGGACAACGCCTACCGAGGTCGGCGTGAAATCCATCACGCGGGTGCGACCGACATAGTCATCGTTGACATACACCCTGAAGAATCCTGACTCGCGCTCGATAGACAGCCGATTGGTCTCGTTGAGTTTGGTCTTGGCCCGCTTGGCATCGGCGAACGGCAGTGGATCGTTTTCTACCCATTTCTTCCCATCCCAATAGCTGATCCGGGCATAGCCGCTTGAAGTCAGCAGGATGTGCATGCCATCGCCCAGCGGGCCATTCACTGCAAGGCCGGCACGTTTGGCGGCATCTTTTTCGTTATAGCTGCGAAACGTGATGTCCACCGCAGCCCGCCAGCGCGCTGCCGGATTGATTCTGACCGGCTGGGTGAATTCACCCGTTCCACCGTCCTGCGAGGTGGTGGTCAGCACGCCATTCTCTACGGCGACCTTGAATTTGCTGTTGCTTTTAGAGGCCCAGTCCCCCGCTGCGGAGAAGCTGTCGCTTAAAGGAGGATCGCCTGCTTGTGCGGCTTGCATCATCAAGGACAGCACAGCAAGACCGAGGGTTGTGATCAATGTTTTCATGGCCGGATCAGCTCCTCGATCTGCACAGCACTGAGCTGCGTCTTCTTTTCCTTGTTGTACTTGGTGACTGCCTCGTTGCGGATCTGCTCTGCCTTTTTCGGATCGGCATCCACACCCCAGCCTTTCTCGTGCAAGCGAGCTAGATTGAAGCTGCAGCGTGCCTCTATCTCGACCCGGTCTTCCCGGTTGGTATCTTGGTAGGTGACAAAAGTGTAGTTGGCGCAGGACTCGAACAGGTGGCGCGCCTTGGTTTCATCGCGCGGCACACCGCGCCCGACCAGGTAAAGCTTGGCCAGTGTGTTCTTTGCCCATCCTTCAGTAAAACGCCCGTGTATCTTGCTGCGCAACAGATTGGCTGCCGCCCTTTCCTGCGGCTCCGGAAACACCTCCTGTGCACCGGGACGCAACCACAGTGCATATTCGACCAGTCGCTTGGTCGCCTGCCAATATTCGATGTTGGACATCTCCTCCAACAGCTCGATCAGCATGCGGCGTTCTTCCTCGCTACTGATGACGATATCCCAATCGTTCAGCACGGCTTTTTTGAATCGCTCGCGGGTCTCGATCCGATCACTCGCTGATTCGACACGTTCCCGGCTGCGCTGATACATGCGGCTGGCAAGATTGCTCAGGCCAGTACCGAGTGCATCGGTGGCTGCTTGAGGATTAGCCTTGCGTTCGTTGTAACGCTGCTCGGCCTCGGCCGTGGTGTATTGGCGCAACAAAGCCTCTTGTAACAAGAGATCATCGGCGGGGGCTGCCACGGCCATCGGCGTGAACAGGATCAGGGCGTGCAATACAAAACGACGCATAAATCGTCCTCTATAAATCGCGGTGGCGCAGTGTAATCGGCTGCAATTCTGCCCGTCAATCTGAGCCGTGGGGCGATGTCCAAGACAAGATATGGCACCTACCTGCCGTGATTGTTTCAGTCGCATTCGACCTGTCTTGCACCTTCGTCTGCCAAGGCGCATAGTGGTTCGCCGCTTGACCATACGAAAAGGAGTGCATCATGTTTATACGAACGATTGCAATCTCACTATTTGCAGGTGCTTTGGCAGTTTCAGCGGGGCCGCTGTTTGCGGCGGATCAGGTCCGCGACCAGAAGCAGGATCAGATGAAGGATCAGGATCAGGAGCGCATCTATGGCAGCCAGTTGATGACGCAGAAGGAGCGCAATGCTTATCGCGCCAAGATGCGGGCGGCCAAGACGGTGAAAGAACGTGAACAGATCCGCAACGAACATCACAAACTCATGCAATTACGTGCGCAAGAACGAGGTGTGACGCTGCCGGATATGCCGCCCGCAGGCGGCGGGATGATGGGCCCCGGCGGTATGCGTCCCGGTGGTGGCATGGGAGGTGGAATGGGGCCTGGCGGCGGCATGCGCCAAGGCGGGGGCAACTGATCATCTAAGCTGCACCCTAGCCTAGCCTCACAGGAGGGCGGTACTGCGGCCAGCAGTACCGCCCTCCTGTTTTCAACCCTGACGAATCAGGCTCCAGCGATGCCGATGGATGATGTTGGCGCATATATTTTCTTGCGCAGTGAACTTATAAGATCGTCCCCACACTAAAGCGCGCTAGACCGTCAGGCCCCTGCCGGTGCAAATTCAGGCGCGCTACTCACTATGCTGACCGCAGTGCAGATTCACATGGATCGTTCAACGATGCATTGGTGCAATCACCCCCAAAGTCCATTTGATGCAAATGGGCTTTTTTTTGTTTGAACTCGCTCCATTCACTTACCCACAGAAAGTCACCCCATGATCGTTCGCGGCAGGCCCTCCGGTTTACGGCTGTTCTTTATTTTTCGCGGTTCGGTGTTATCGCAGATCTGGATGGTGCTGACGGTCAACATCATCCTGGCCACAGTGGTGACGATGACGCACGGCGACTTGTTCAGCCACAAAATCACGCTGACCGCGATCCCGTTCACCTTGATCGGTTTGCCGCTGGCCATCTTTCTAGGCTTTCGCAACAGCGCGGCTTATGAGCGCTATGTCGAAGGTCGCAAGTTGTGGGGCGACATCGTGTTGCATAGCCGGAACTTCGCGCGCCAATGCCTGACGCTGATCGAACATAGCGAGCCACTCAAGCCCGATGCCGGTCTGAACGATGTGCGGGTGCGGATGATCTACCGCACCATCGCTTTCACGCATGCGTTGCGTCATCTGCTGCGCGGCACCGACACCCACGCCGAGACCAAGCCGCTACTCACGCCCGATGAGTGGCAGCAAAGCAGCAAGGCGGTGAACGTGCCCGACCATCTGATGCACCAGATGGGCCGCGACCTGCGACTGTGTCTGGATGAGAAACAGTTGGACGGCTGCCTGGCAAGCAACATAGATACGACCATGTCGGCGATCACGGCGGCAGCGGCAGCCTGCGAGCGCATCAAGAGCACGCCGATCCCGTTCTCCTATACCTTGCTGCTGCACCGCACGGCTTATCTTTATTGCTTCCTGTTGCCGTTCGGGCTGGTCGATACGATAGGTTTCATGACGCCATTCGTGGTGGGCATCGTGGCCTACACGTTCTTCGGGCTGGATGCGCTGGGTGACGAGATAGAGGAACCGTTCGGCGACCTGCCCAACGATCTGGCGTTGGACTCGATCTGCCGCGGGGTCGAGATCAATCTGCGCGACACGCTGGGCGAGGAACACGGGCTGACACCGCTGCAGCCGAAGAATTATTGTTTGATGTAAGGCGACGGGGGACGCTAGGCATCTGTTTTAAGCGTCCCCCTGTCAGCCTTTGGAAAGGCCTGTAGTAACATGCGGCCATTCCCTATGCACTTTGCAGGACAGCTGACCCGCTGCCCTCCCCCGATGATGACGCATTCCCCCACTGCTCCGCCTTTCACGCACTTGCCCGATTCGGCGATCGATACCGCCCAGAAGCATGTGCACGATATTCTGACCATCGCTTTCGAGCATGATTCGACGCATGCCGCGCTGGTGGTTTGGGATGGGCAATGCGCGCTTTCGCTGGCGCTGGCCGAGGCCTATCAGCGCTGCCTGCCGGATGCGACTTTCATCGATTTCGATACGGCCGAACCTGAGACTGTGCTCAACGCGTTCAAACGACTCGCGCCCGCCGATCTGGTGGTGCTGATCCAAACCAGCAGCTTCAGGCTGGATGCATTCCGCTTGCGGGTCGAGTTATTCAAACTTTCGCTCAAGGTGATCGAGCATCCGCATCTGGGCCGTATGCCCGGCGATGAGGCGCTGCTCTACATCGACTCGCTAGCTTATGACCCGGCTTATGTGCGCCGCGTGGGTCGCGGTTTGAAGGCCATCATCGACCGCGCTCCAACAGGGGTTATCGAGAGCGGTGGCGAGCAATTGCTGTTCGCCTCCGGCTTTGAACCCGCGAAGTTGAACATCGGCGATTACCGCGAGATGAGGAACGTCGGCGGCCAGTTCCCTATCGGTGAGGTGTTCACCGAATCGTTGGATCTGGAGGCGGTGAATGGCCGGGTGCGGATCTTCGTATTCGGCGATACGAAGTTCACCGTGAACAAACCCGCGCAGCCGATCACGCTGGTGGTCAGCCAAGGGCGCGTCACCGACACCATCGATTCCACACCGGAGTTCGACGAGGTGCTGGCGCAGATACGCGCAGTCGAGGGGGAGATCTGGGTGCGCGAAGTGGGCTTCGGCCTGAACCGCACTTTCACACGCGATATTCTGGTCAGCGATATCGGCACTTACGAGCGCATGTGCGGTATCCATCTATCGCTGGGTGCGAAACATGCCAGCTACATCAAGCCCAATATCAAACGCGCGGATGCGCGATTCCACGTTGATGTCTTTGCCATCACTGAATCGGTCATGCTCGGTGACACGGAGGTGTATCGCGACGGGGCGTGGCAGGTCTGATTCGCGGCATCATCAGCACAAAAGCTTAAGGACGGGCTTCAATCCTTAGCCCACCCTCGGCGAACCTTAGTCGTCCAGCTTCAACTCCAACTTATCCAGCGAAATTGCCGGCTTCGACTTCTCAGCCTCGGCAGCTGCTTGTGCCTGCTTTTCCTGTTGTTGCCTGAGGAGCTTATCGGCTTCGAACTGACGCTTCTTCTCTTCCTGCGCAGCCAGTTCTTTTTTGCGTTCTTCTTCCAGCTCTTCCTCGCTCTTGTGTTCTTGCATCGAGAGCACGACGCTTGACGCGTCTCCCGGTTCGCCGCGCTGGCTCTTGAGCTTGATGTTCAGTCGCAGTTCGTTGGCGGAGTCGGCGTTGCGGATGGCTTCTTCATAGGAGATGTGGCCGTCGTTGTATAGCTCGAACAGCGACCAGTCGAAGGTGCGCATGCCCAGCTCGCGCGACTTTTCCATGATGCCTTTGATCTCATGGAACTCACCCTTGAAGATCTTATCGGCGATGGTGGGTGTGTTGAGCAGGATCTCGATGGCGGCCCTGCGTCCTTTGCCGTCCGGCGTGCGCACGAGGCGCTGCGAGATGAGTGCTCGCATGTTCGCCGACAAGTCCATCAGCAACTGGTTTCGACGTTCTTCCGGGAAGAAGTTGATGATGCGATCGATGGTCTGGTTGGTACTGTTGGCGTGCAATGTACCGAGGCAGAGGTGGCCGGTCTCGGCGAATGCGATGGCGTGCTCCATGGTCTCGGCATCGCGAATCTCGCCGATGAGGATGACGTCCGGTGCTTGGCGCAGCGTGTTCTTCAGCGCGTGGTGCCAGCTATGCGTATCCACGCCGACTTCGCGGTGGGTGATGAGTGATTCTTTGGATTGGTGCACATATTCCACCGGGTCTTCGACGGTGATGATGTGACCCTTGGAGGTGCGGTTGCGGTGGTCGATCATGGCGGCGAGCGAGGTGGATTTGCCGGAGCCTGTTCCGCCGACCACCAGCACGAGGCCGCGTTTGTTCATGATGACTTCTTTCAGCACTTCGGGCAGGTTGAGCTTCTCGAAGTTGGGGATTTCGGCAGCGATGGTGCGGATGACCATGCCGACATGCTGCTGCTGCACGAATACATTGACGCGAAAGCGCGACACACCGGGCACCGAAATGGCGAAGTTGCATTCCATCTCCTGATCGAACTCGGCGCGCTGTGTATCGTTCATCAGCGCGTAAGCCAGTTGGCGGGTGATCTTGCCGTTGAGCTTCTGCGAGGTCATCGGCTGCATCTCGCCGTGCGACTTCATGCTTGGCGGAAAGTCGTTGGCGATGAACAGGTCGGAACCGCCCGCCTTGCTCATGGCTGTGAGCAGCTTGATGATGTATTCGTATGCTTGCTGATCGGTCAGGCCTGTCGACATCTTTTTCCCCGTTACAGTTATCACTGCGAATTGATTTGAGGGCGCATTCTAGCAGCAGCTTGTTAGGCTTTGGACTGCCGGATAATCTACTGCCCGCCCCCATTCTTCAGTGCTAGACTGCGCGCCCCATGGACATCGACCTCATCGCAAAAGAGCTGGAACAGACCGGCTATATCGTGCTGGCAAACGCGCTGGCGGATGAGCTATTGCATGGACTGCAAAGGCGCTGCGAGGACGATGGTTCGGAGCGTTTCCAGCCCGCACATGTGGGGCGCGGTGCAGCCAAGAAACAGATCGAGTCGCTACGCGGCGACGCCATCAGCTGGATAGAAGCGAACGACCCCGTCGACTGTGCTTTTCTGGAACAGATGGAAACGCTGCGACGGGAATTGAATGCCCGGCTATTTCTGGGTATGTTCGACTATGAAAGCCACTACGCCATCTACAACAGTGGCTATGGCTACGCGAAACATTCCGATGTGTTGCAAGGCAAGAAGAACCGCATCCTGACCACGGTGCTCTACCTGAACGAGGATTGGCAACCCGAGCATGGCGGCGAACTGGTCGTCTACGATCCAAGCGGTGAGACACCCATCCTCAAAGTTCAGCCGACATTCGGCACGATGATCATCTTCCTCAGTGAATCATTCCCGCACGAAGTACTCATCTCGAACAAGACACGACGCAGCATCGCTGGTTGGTTCCGCGTCAGCGGCAGTTGAATCGTTTTCAATATCGCCAATCAGCCAGACTTGCTCCGACTTTAGTTCGGTTATTCATTCAAGCTGGCATTGAAACACCCAAGTTCGCCTCGAAGGCCACCACACGATCTTTGCCCGTGCGCTTCGCATGATTGAGCGCTTTGTCTGCATCCGCCAGCAATATGTGTATCTGTTTCTGTTCGTAGCTTGAGATATGTACCAAACCGGCACTGGCAGTGAAGTTGAGCTTCCCAGCGGGTGTTTCGATCTGTTGCAGTCGTATCTCCGCCAGCAGCCTTTCGAGCAGCTGGTGGGCATCTTTCGCGCCTGCCCCATGGACCAGTAGCGCGAACTCCTCGCCCCCCACCCGTCCGACCAAGTCACTTTTTCTAATGATGCCGCGGATGATCCTGGAGAATTCCATGATCACCTGATCACCGACAGCATGACCGTATGTGTCGTTGATGGACTTGAAATTATCCAAGTCGATATAGGCGAGCGACATCTCCACATTGTTTTGATTCGCCATGCCTATGACTTGTTCGGCATTCGAAAAAAAAGCCCGCCGATTCATGATGCCGGTGAGCTCGTCGAGCATGGCGAGCTTGCGCATTTCATGTTCGAGGGAATCGATCTTCATGAAAGCTTTGAACAGCGGCGTCAGCATAATCGGCGCACTGAACAGCGGAGCAAAGATCGATATCAGCAGGGAATTGTCGGTAAACGGGACACCTCGGAGTTTCATCAGGGTGTAGGTCATACTGACCGACAGAACGATTGCCAGCGCTGTGGCAAATATAACGCTCAATACCAAACCCAGACGAATAACTTGATCACGAAACATGGCGATATCCTATGCAAAATTACTGCTTTCGTTTGTCTTCCATTCTCCAAACAAATTTCAGAGCAATATGAACGCAATGACTCAGTTCATTCCAATATCTGATATGGCTCCATGGTAACCGATTCGATCCGCTCCCCCAGCATGACCACTTCCCCTTCCCGTCTGGTGTTGCCCGTCTCAGTGAATTCAAAACGATAAGTGCGGCGCAAGGTGCGGCGTCCGTTGCTGTTGCGTGCCAGTTGCAGCTTGGTGCTGGCGACGGTGTCGTCGAGGAACTGCACGCCGGTCTGTTTGCAGATCAGCCGACCCGCTTCGCGCGCGATCTCCAGGATGCGGATACTGTTCAGCCAGAACCAGACCACCAAGCCCAGTACAGCAAGTACCAATAAACTCGCGAAGTCCATGAAGTCTCCGTTCAGTTCAGGGGGGCGAAGCGCGGCACGCTCTGCCCTTCGTGCTGCACTAACTCAAAGAAGATATCTTTGGGACGTGCCCAGATCAGACCGTTATCCGATTTGTAAATCATCAGCGTGACATTCGGGTCGGCTTCCAGCTTCGCCTCGCATACGATCTCGTAGATGCCGCCTTTGTAGTGTCTGTATCTCATCTTGCTTATCCATGTGAACCCGTTCAGCGCGAATCTTATACTGTCTGCCCGCCCTAGCAGTTAACATCCGCTTCATTCCGTCATAACTTTTATTACATTCATGCGCCATAACCTTGCCGCCGATGTGAACCGCCGCGAAGCCTGGGCCTGGGCGATGTATGACTTCGCCAACTCGGGTTACACCACCATCGTTATCACGGCGATCTTCAATGCTTACTTCGTATCGGTAGTAGCTAGTGGCGCACCGTGGGCGACGCTAGTGTGGACGCTGTCGCTAGCGCTCTCCTACGCATTGATCATGCTGACTGCGCCCTTACTGGGTGCGTATGCGGATGCTTATGCGGCGAAGAAGCGTTTGCTGCTCATCACCACCGCAGGCTGCGTGCTGTTCACTGCCGCGCTCTACTTCGCCGGGCCGGGCATGCTGTGGCTGGCGATCCCGTTGATCGTGTTGTCCAATTTCTTCTACGGCAGCGGCGAGAACCTGATCGCGGCATTTCTGCCGGAACTGGCGCGCGAGGGTTCGCTGGGCAAGGTATCGGGCTGGGGCTGGAGTCTGGGTTATGTGGGCGGCCTGCTCAGTCTGGGCATCTGCCTCGCCTATGTGAGCTGGGCGCAGGCGCGCGGCGACACTGCGGCGGATTTCGTGCCGGTGACCATGCTGATCACGGCGGCGCTGTTCGCGCTGGCCAGCCTGCCCACCTTCCTCATCCTGAAAGAACGCGCCCAGCCGCAGCCGCATCTGCTTGGCAAGAACATGCTGCAGGAATCGTTCGCGCGCCTGCTGCAGACCCTCCACCATGCGCGGCATTACCGCGACCTGCGCCGCTTCCTGATCTGTACGGTGTTCTATCAGGCGGGCATCCAGACCGTGATCACGCTGGCCGCCATCTACGCACAGCAGGCGATGCACTTCACCATGCAGCAGACGCTGGGGCTGATCTTCGTGGTCAACATCACGGCCGCCATCGGTGCGTTCAGTTTCGGCTATCTACAGGATCGCGTCGGCCATGTGCCGGCCATCGCCTTGACGCTGGTCGGCTGGATCGGGATGGTGTTGATGGCATGGGCATCCGAAGGACCTGGGCTGTTCTGGGCGGCGGCGAATCTGGCGGGGTTGTGCATGGGTGCCAGTCAGTCTGCCGGGCGGGCGCTGATAGGCTCGTTCTCGCCCGTTGAGCGTCGGGCCGAGTTCTTCGGTCTGTGGGGGCTGGCGATGAAGCTGGCCGCCATCCTCGGCCCGGTGACCTACGGCATGGTGAGCTGGCTGACTGCGGGCGACCACCGCACGGCCATCCTCTTCACCGGCGCGTTCTTTGTGGCGGGGCTGCTGATCTTGCGCGGTGTGGATGCCGCGCGCGGACAGCGGGCGGCGCTACAGGAACAAACCTGATCGCGACTCGAAATGGAATTGTTCTAGAATCACTGCACTCATTCCTCCGCAGGTGAATGCCATGTCAGACCGCTACTTCAGCAAACAGACTTTCGCTTTCCTCTCCGCCCTGGAGCAGAACAACAACCGCGAGTGGTTCGAGAAACATCAACAGGAATACGAAGATCTGGTGCGCACGCCCGCGCTGGATCTCATCAGCGATATGTCGGACGAGATGCCGGCGATCTCGCGCCACTTTCTGGCGCAGCCGAAGAAGGTGGGCGGCTCCTTGATGCGCGTGTATCGCGACACACGTTTCAGCAAAGACAAGACACCTTACAAGACCAACATCGGCATCCAGTTCCGGCACGAGCTGGGCAAGGACATCCATGCGCCGGGCTATTACCTGCACATCTCGCCGGGCGAGTGTTTCGTGGGCGTGGGCCTGTGGCATCCGGATGCGGATGCTTTGTTCAAGATACGCGAGGCCATCGTGAAAAAACCGGAGGCATGGCTGGCGGCGCGCGACGATGCGGCTTTCAGCAACCAATACGAACTGGTCGGCGATACGCTGGCCAACGCGCCGCGCGGTTTCGCCAAGGATCACCCGCAGGTGGCAGACCTTAAGCGCAAGGATTTCATCGCTCTGGCGAACCTGACCGAAGCCACTGTCACCTCGGCCAAACTGCGTCCGCTGGTGGTCGAGCATTACCGGCAGGCCGCCCCTTTGATGCGCTTCCTGTGCCAGGCGCTGGAACTGCGCTTCTGAACCGAACAACCCTGTTGCGTGTAGCCATTTTTATCGGCTTGCCAAAGGCGTAGCATGGTTCGCACTCGCGGAGATCAAGCCCGCGACTCTCGTTCTTCAATTACCGTGAAGGAGATGACCATGCATACAGCAGACATGTTGATCTACGTGCATCCCGAACTGGAATCGCAGATGAGGATGGATCTGGAAAGGAAGATCATGGGGCGCATCGGCGTGGATTGCGCCGAGTTCGAGCACAAGCCGCATCCGCATTCCTTGCTGGTGAGATATGACCCCGAAGAAGTGGAAGGTATCGAGTTATTGCATATGGTGCGCAAAGTCGATCCCGCCGCTTCGATGGTCGGGATGTGACCTCCCTGTACAACAGATAGAATCC
>Ga0209231_1000574_pt1 | contig 19386 bp, 15 predicted proteins | sample Deesub45470m_DNA_FD_188086 | JGI IMG/M metagenome (GOLD analysis project Ga0209231, IMG submission 188086) | Deep subsurface microbial communities from North Pacific Ocean - 450_OLKR46/470m Metagenome (SPAdes) (version 2) | ecosystem: Environmental > Terrestrial > Deep subsurface > Unclassified ... | reverse complement strand
ATGGGATCCAGTGCATGACGATGCTGTTCGCGCGCGGGACGACCGTCGCCGAGGTGCAGGCAGCGTCGGCCTGACCGCACCATCAGACGCCCCTTCCATCAGCGGCAGCGGTGTAAAAACCGCTGCCGTCGAGCGCGGCGACCACCTCGTCCGGCACCAGATCCGGCGCGAAATTGGCGCCGCCGCTCAGGATCGTCACGCGGGCGTCCGGACGAACCGCGCAGGTCGCGGCGAACCGATCGAACAGCATGTCGTCGGGGGATGAGATCAAATGCAGCGGGCAGGCGACGGCGCGAAGCTGCGCGCCGACATCCTGCGCCCAGACAGCACCATAGGCATGCGGCCGCGATGCCCAGCCACGCATCATGTCGATCATCTCGCGGTGCAGAAGCTGCGTATCGCGATCGGCCCCGCCGACGCGGAGATATTCCCAGTTCTTGAGAAGATAGGCGCCGCTTCGGCTCGGGCGGAACGGTGCGCCGAGACGACCGGCATAGTACGCCCGCTCATCTTCGGTGAGGTCTGCCGGGCCGAACAGCGTCAGGCTGAGGGTGCGCTTCGGGAAAGCGACGGCGAAGGCGAGCGCGATCGAGCCACCGGTGTGGTGGCCGACCAGATGCACGCCGTCAGAACCAGCGATACGGTCGATCGCCTGCCCCAGCCAGGCGACATAATCCTCCATCGCCGGATCGGCGGACGGGTCGAAGCTATTGCCGAAGCCCGGGGTATCCAGCGCCCATAGCGGCCCTGTCGCAGCAAGATGCGTCATCACCCTGGTCCACATCCGCGACGAACTGGCCGTCTGGTGGAGGAAGACGATCGGCGCACCGACGCCGTCGAGCCGGACAAAATGAAGCTGCCCGTCGGGCAGATCGAGATAGCCGCGCACCAGCGGCGGCGAGGCGTCTGGCGGCGGCGAAGCATCAGGCATCGAAACAACTCCTCAACGCGGTGGAGACGCTCTCGACGATACGGTCGCGCTCGACCCGGATCATGTCGGCGGCGCCCGCGACCGACAGCACGACGCGCCGATCGCCCGGCAGCGGCGGCAGGAGCCAGGCGAGCGCCCCCACCCCGGCCGAGAATTCGCTGTCGCCCTCGCCGAACCCCTTCGCCCTGACCGCCGCGACCTGGTCCATCACATGGCCGAGGTCGGCATGGTGCGACGGATCGCGCATGCGGCGATTGGCCCGTTCGACATAGCGCGCGATCATCTCGTCCGACCGGCCCGACAGCGCGACGATGCCGATCACGGTCGTGAGCAGGGCGGTGCGGTCCCCCGCGACCACGGTCAGCGCCAGCGGCTTCGTCCCGCGCTCGACATGGAGAAACTGCATTTCGAGATCGGTCTGGGTCGACAAGGACACCGTCTCGGCGGTTTCGTCGCCGATCGTGCGGATCAGTTCGATAAGGCGGCGATCGGGACCGAGTGCATCGAACAGCCAGCCGCCGAGCAGCGCGACACGCATCGTCGGCAAGTAGCTGCGATCGAAAGCGTCATAGGCGAGATAGCCGAGCGCCACGAGCGTCTTGAGCAGCGCAACCGTGCTCGACTGCGGCCAGCCGAGCCGCCGGACGATATCGGTCGCGCTCAGCGGGACGCGGCTTTCCTCGAACAGTTCCAACACCGCAAAGACGCGCGTTGCCGACTTGACCCCAGCCTCGTCGCTCGCAGTGCTCATAGGAATATCACATATATGGAAGTTATCATCTCATATATGTTTGCATTTGACTCGATCGCTGTCCAGCGGGAAGCTGTTGGCACCGGCACAGAGCCGGGCGCACCGACCGGAGGTTTCATGAGCGGCGGCTATATCGACATCGTCTGCAACATCTTCACGCCCGAGGCCGTGGCCGGCGGCATGACGGGCATCGACGATGACTTCAAAGCCAAGGTCCGCATGGATCCGGCGATGCGCGACGGCATCACGATCGAGGATTATCTGCGCCGCATGGACGCGGCGGGGATCGAACGGTCGCTGCTGATCGCGGTGCGCGCGGGCGACCTCAACGTCCGCCTCTCCTGGGAAGTGCCCTATGAGATGATCGCCGAAATCTGCCACCGCTATCCGGACCGTTTCTCGGGCCTTGCGGGGATCGACCAGACCCGCGGGATGAAGGGGCTGCGCGAACTGGAGCAGGCGGTCAACGAATATGGCTTCGTCGGCGCGCACTGGTATCCGCACTGGTTCGGCTGCCCGCCCGATGCGCCGCAAATCTATCCCTATTATGCCAAGTGCTGCGAACTCGACATTCCGATCATGATGCAGGTCGGTCAGAACCTGGTCTACTCGCGCGAACGGCGGCTGCCGTCGGTCGCCCGCCCGATCCTGCTCGACCAGGTCGCGATCGACTTTCCCGAGCTGGTGCTGATCGGCATCCACATCGGCGTGCCGTGGACCGAAGAGATGATCGCGATGTGCTGGAAGCACGACAATGTCTACACGGCCGGCGACGCCTATGCCCCCAAGCACTGGCCGGAATCCTACGTCCATTACGCCAATACCTATGGGCGCGAGAAGGTTCTGTTCGGGACCGACTTCCCGGTCGTCGATCCGATCCGCGCGGTCAACGAAGTCGACGCGCTCGGCTTCCGGCCGGAATCGCACCGTCTGCTGATGCGCGAAAACGCGCTTCGCATCTTCAAGAAAATCGCAGGTTGAGGTTCCGATGAGCTATCCCGTCCGCCCCGCCCAGCTTCCGCAGAATTTCGTGTCGATGACCGCGCTCGGTTCGGTGCGCCTTGCGGCGCGCCGTGACCCTGCCCGCAAGGCCGTGGTGTGCGGTGACACGACCCACAGCTATGCCGACGTCGTCGGTCGGTCGGAGCGGCTGCGCGATGCCGCGCTCACCACGCTCGGCCTGACCAAGGGCCAGCACGGCGCGATCGTCGCCCGCAACTGCATCGAATATATCGAGGTGGCGCTGGGCCTTCCCGATGCGGGTATCGCGGTGGCGACGGTCAACCCGCGCTTTACCCCCAGCGAGATCAAGGCGGTCGTCGAGAGCGCCGAGGCGCGCGTGATCTTCACCGACGCCGAAACCGCGACGGCGGTGCGCGCCGCCGGGTTCGATCCGGCGGTCCGCATCATCGAGTTCGGCGCCGAATATGAGGCGCTGATCGCAGCGCCACCCAAGCCCGACAGCCTGCCGGTGATCGAGGAATGGGACGTCTGGACGATCCCCTTCACCTCGGGCACCACCGGCCTGCCGAAAGGCGTCCTCCTCTCGCATCGCTCGCGCATCCTGTTCGGCCTGATCAGTGCGGCGGAATATGGCTGCTTCGGTCCCGACGACAGTTTCCTCGTCGTCACGCCGATGGCGTTCGGCGGCGGCCTGGCTTATCCGCTCGCCTCGCTCGCCGCCGGCGGCTGGTTCGAGATTCTCGATCGTTTCGATGCGAAATCGACCCTCGCCAAACTCAAGCGTGGCGATTTCACCGGCATCTTCCTGGTGCCGACCCATTTCCAGATGATCTTCGAACTGCCCGAGGACGTCCTGGCGGCCCACAAGCGCCCGCCGATCCGCGCGATCATCTCCAGCGCAGCGGCCCTGCCGCAGGCGGTGAAGGAGAAGATCGTCGACTATTTCGGCGACGACGTTCTCCACGAACTCTACAGCGCGACCGAGATGGGGGTGGTGTGCAACCTGCGTCCTCGCTTCCAACTGCTGAAGGACCGCTGCGTCGGCACACCTGAGCCACACGCCCAGGTGAGCATCCGGCGCGACGACGGCAGCGAATGCGATCCCGACGAGGTCGGCGAGCTGTGGGTATCCTCGCCGACGCTGTTCAACGGCTATTATAACCGCCCGGAGGAAACCGCGAAGGCGAGCAAGGATGGCTGGGTCACGGTGGGCGATCTCGCCCGGCGCGATGCCGACGGCTTCCTCTATATCGTCGATCGCAAAAAGGACATGGTCATCACCGGCGGCGTCAACGTCTATCCGCGCGAGATCGAGGAAGTATTGGTCCGCCATCCCGACATATTGGAAGTCGCCGTCATCGGCCTTCCCGACGAACGCTGGGGCGAACGTTTGCTGACCGTCGCCGTCACCCGGGGCGGGCGGCCCCTAACCGCAGCCGACGTGACGGCCTATTGCGACGGCAAGATCGCTTCGTTCAAGATTCCCCGGGAGCTCGAGCTGATCAACGAACTGCCGCGAAACGCCAATGGCAAGATCCTGAAGACCGAGTTGCGCAAGCGCTTCGCCCCCGTAGTGGCGTGACCGACGCGATCCTGGCAGCGTTGCGCGCAGCGCTGGGCGACGATCGGATCGGCGGCGATCCCGACGAGCGGGCGCTCGCCGGCCAGGACATCTTCTACAGCGGCGATCCGGTCGCTGCGGTGGCGCATCCGCGCGACGTCGCTGAGGTCGTGGCGCTGGTCGCCGTCGCGCGCACGGAGCGGCTGCACCTCGTCCCACGCGGCGGCGGCGCAAGCTACACCGCAGCCTCGGTGTCGTGCACGCCCGCTCGCGCGGTGCAGATCGACATGCGGTCGATGACCGCCATCCGCGAGATCAATCCGCGCGACCATTATGCCGTCGTCGAGGCCGGATGCACCTGGCAGGCGCTGGAAGACGCGCTAGCGCCGCACGACCTGGAAGTGCCGTTTCGCGGTCCCGTCTCAGGACGGCTGGCGACGATCGGCGGCGCTGTCGCGCAGAACGCCATCTTCTACGGCACCGGGCGCTATGGGACCGCCGCTGAATCGGTGATCGGGATCGAAGTCGTGACCGGCAGCGGCGCTGTGGTCCGGACCGGCAGCCTCGGCGTCTCCGATGCCCTGCCCTTCCTGCGCCACTTCGGGCCGGACCTGACCGGACTGTTTACTGCGGACAGCGGCGTGCTGGGGATCAAGACCGCCATCGCGCTCCGTCTCCGTCGTCGTCCGCCGGCGCGCGACGTGACCAGCTTCGCCACCGCCGACCTGACCGCGCTGTTCGGCTTCCTCGAAGCGGTCGGGCATGACGGGCGCGCCAGCCAGGTGATGGCGCTCGACGTCCGGCTCGAAGGAGAGCGCGTGCGCCAGACCGGCCTTCGCGCGAAGATCGATTATCTGCGCGCCTTGATCGGCGGGCGCGGCTCGCTCGTCGGGCGTGCGGCCGAAGGGATGGCGATGGCCCGCGCCAGCCTGCGGACGGCGCCCGGCCGGGGCATGGCCGTGCATGTCTTCGTCGAGGGTGAGACTGCCGCCGAATGCGCCGCGCAGATGACCATGATCGGCGCCATGGCCGCAGCGCGCGGCCTGAGCGTCGCCGACCCGTCGGTGGCAAAGGCCATGCTGCGTTTACCGTTCGGCCCCGTGACGGGATTGGCCGGCGCTCCCGGCGAACGATGGGTTCCGGTGCACTTCATCCTTCCCCATTCGAAAGCACTGGAGGGAATGGCGGCGATCGAAGCGGTGGTGGCCGAAGCAGCCGAAGGCATCGCCGCGCACGGCATCAAGGTTCGTCACCTTCTGGCGACCCTCGGCAGCGGGGCGGTGACGCTGGAACCCATGTTCCTGTGGCCCGACCGCCTGACGCCGTTCGCCGAGCAGATGCTGCGCGCGCAGGGCGGGACGGTTCCGGCCGACGTCGCTGCCCGACCGACGGCCGAGGCGTTCGTGGCCGGGTTGCGCAAGACGATGATCGAACGGCTCGACGCGATCGGCGCACTCCACACGCAACTGGGCCGGACCTATCCCTATCAGCCGAGGCTCGACGAAGGCGCGGCCGCTCTGTTCCGGGCTGTCCGGGCCGCGCTCGATCCCGACGCTGTCATGAACCCCGGCGCGCTGGATACCCCCGACGCCGAGGCCTGACGCCAGTCACATCGCGATGCTGAGACCGCCGTCGACGACCAGCGTCTGCCCGGTGATGTAGCTCGCCCCGCTCGACAGCAGAAAGGCCGCGACCTCGGCGATCTCGCGCGCAGTCGCGGCGCGGCCAAGCGGCACCTTGGGCTCGGCGAGGGCCAGACCTTCCGGACCCAGCGAGTTCTCCACCGACAGGATCTGCGCCGTCCGCACGAAGCCGGGCGCGATCGCGTTGACCCTTATGCCGTCCGGCGCAAGCGCCACCGCGGCGGCGCGCACCAGGCCGGTCACGCCCGCCTTCGCGGCGGAATAATGCCAATGGTCGTCCCAGCCGAACACGGGACCGGCCACCGATGACAGGCAGACGATCGCCCCCTTCCGACGCGCCGTCATGCCCGCCGCCGCGGCGCGGATGAGGCGCATCTCGCCGGTCAGGTTGACGTCGAGGACATGATTCCAGGCGGCATCGTCGAGGATCGGCCATGGAGCGCGCGGAGCGATGCCGGCATTGCAGACAAGCGCCTCGAAGCTGCCAGCCCCTGCCGCCGCAGCAATGGCAGAGAGGCAGGCGTCGGCATCGGTGACGTCGAGCGGGACGAACGCGGCGCTTCCGCCGGTCGCCCGGATGTCGTCGGCCAGCGCCTCGCCTTCATCGCTCAGCACATCGCCGATCAGGACATGATAGCCCGTCTCGGCCAGCAACCGCGCCGTCGCGGCGCCAATGCCGATCGCCGCACCCGATACGAGGGCGACAGCCGTCATGCGTCCGCATCCGCCGGGAGGGGGGCACGATAGCCTTCGAGATAGCGGCGCTCGTCGCCATAGGTGGGCAGGTGCGCCATCGTGCCGCCATCGACGGGAAAGACATGACCGGAGAGATAGCTCGATTCGTCCGACGCCAGGAATGCCACCATGTTCGCCACGTCCTGCGGGCCTCCCATGCGCGGCAGCAGCGCCGCATCCTCATTATAGGCGACGATCTCGCGCGGGACGAGGCGATCGAGCGTCGGCGTCCGCATCATCGAGGGGGCGACGGCATTGCAGCGTATGCCCTCGCGGCCATGTGCGGTGGCGACGACCTCGGTCAGCATATGTACGGCAGCCTTCGACACGCTGTAGGCCGGCATGCGGTTCGCCGCGCGGATGCCGTAGATCGATCCGGTGTTGATGATGCTGCCACCACCCGCGCGGCGCATCGCGAGGACGCCGTAGCGACAGGCGAGCATGGTGCCGCGCACCGTCACCTCCATCGTCCGGTCCCAGATGTCGACCGGCACGTTCAGCACGTCGGTATCGCTCATCATCGCCTCGTCTGACAGCAGCGCGGCATTGTTGTGCAGAATGTCCAGGCGTCCGAACCGTGCCTCGGTCGCCGCGATCGCATCGCGGATGCTGGCCTCTTCGCCGATGTCGCAGAGCGTGCTTGCGGCGATACCGCCGGCGGCGGCGATCTCCGCCACCACCGCATCCGCGCGGACGAGATCGATATCGGTGACCATCACCTGAGCGCCCTTGGCCGCCATCGTCATCGCCGACGCGCGGCCGATGCCCGAGCCCGCGGCTGTCACCATCGCAACCTTGCCGGTCAATAGCATCATCTCTTCGATACTCCTCGAAATCGCGTGGGTCAGGAAATGGTCAACCCGCCGTCAACCGTCAGGACCGCGCCGGTGACGAAGGAGGCCGCGTCCGACAGCAGCCAGGCGATCGCCTCCGCCATCTCTTCGGGCTCGCCGATCCGGCCGAGCGGATGACCGGCGGCGAGAAATTTTTTCACGCGTGGGGTCGGCCTCGATCCAGTTTGCCAGCATCGGGGTGCGCGTGCCGCCGGGGCAGATCGCATTGGCGCGAATGCCCTGCGGCGCATAATCGATCGCCGCGCTCTTGGTGAGGCCGATGACCCCGAACTTGCTGGCGATATACTGAACCTGGTTGGGCACCGCGATGAGCCCCGCCACCGACGACAGGTTGACGATCGAGCCACCGCTACCGCTCTTCAGCATCAGCGGGATCGCCGCCCGCATCAGCAGGAACATGCCGGTGAGGTTGACGCCGACGACGCTGTTCCACGTCTCCAGCGAGCATTCGGCGAGGGGTGCGGCATCGCCGGTCAGGCCGGCGGCGCTGACCAATCCGTCCAGCCGTCCGAACCGCGCCTCGGCGGCCGCGACGACCGCTTCGCACGATGCAGGATCGACCACATCCAGAAGCTGGGTCATCGCCCGGTCGACGCCCAGCTCTGCCACGACTCGTTCGCCTGCCGATCGGTCGATATCGCCGATCACGACGGACGCCCCCCGCCGCATGGCGAGGGCGGCGGCGGCGCGGCCTATGCCCGATCCGCCGCCGGAAATGAGGATGACCTTCCCGGCCAGCGAAACGCGGTCATCGCGAGGGCTCATCGCCGCTCTCCTGACGATCGGGCGACCGCTGTCAGTTCCACTCTTTGAACGTGTAGTCGATGTCTTCGAGGATCTCGGCCGGCGTCAGCAAGAACGAGAAATTGCCATACCAGGCGTTCGTGACCTTGTCGGTCGGGATCCGATGAATCCCGGATGTGCCGGGATAGCCCATCCGAGCCCATCCGCGCCCCTTCCAGAGGAAATCGAGCTTGAAGTCGGCGGTCTGCGCGAAGACCACCTGGCGCCGCGCGGGCACCTTGGGATCGGGCGATGGGATGTGGCGGACCATCATCCATTTCGACAGTTCGGGAAGTTCCTCGACCGAGCCCTTCTGGTCGGTGATGGCGGCGACCTCCATCATCGTGCGGCCATATTTCTCGAGCTTGCCATAGACTTCGTTCGCGTCGATCTGCAGACGGCCATCGTCGCAGAGCAGCTTGGGCATGCCGTAGATCTCGCGCCCGGTGAAGGTCGCAGTGTCGGTCGACGTCCAGATATAGGGGATGTGCATCCCCCGCTTTCCGCCGAACTCGACTTCGTGGCAGATCAGCGCCTCGTGATAATGGAGGCTGTGCGGCGGCTGCGAGCCATCCATGATGATGGCGTAGACGCGGCCGCCCTCGACCGCGGTCAACGGCTCGGGCGTCATGTACAGCACTTCGTCGCGCGGGATTTCGAGCTCCACGATAACCGCGTGGTATTTTTCCATATAATAGGGGCCGGGCGCGAAAGGCGGCGACCATGTCGGCATCACATGCCCGTGACGCTGGTAGGTATCGGCCATCATTTCCTCCGTTATCTTACGGCGACGATGCCGCGACGACGCCCGGACGGCGCCGTCGCGGCGAGGCATCAGAAGCGGAAGCGAGCTTCCAGGCCGTAGGTCCGCAGATCGGCAAGGCTGACCGCGGTGGCCGAGCCTGCGATGATCGGCGCGATCTCCTTCACATAGCGCTCGTTGAACAGGTTCCGGCCCCACAGGGTCAGGTCCCATTTCTCGGTCGTCAGACCGAGACGAGCGTTGACGACCTGATAGGGCGTGCGCGCGAAGTCGGGATCGTTGATCGTGTTGTACTCGGTCCGGCCGGTACGGTTATATTCGACGCGGCCGATCACCGACTTGGTGTCGTCGAGCGGGATATCCACCGACGATCCGAGGGTCAGCGTCGTTTCCGGGACATAGGGCGGCGTCTTGCCGACGGCAGCCGGATTGGCCGTAAGCTTGCGGATCTTGGCATCGATATACCCGAACGCACCGAAGAAGGTCAGCCAGTCGGTCGGGCGCACGGTCGCATCGATCTCGAGGCCCTTGATGCGGGACTTGTCGATCGACTCGATCGCCTCGACGAACGCGATCGGATCGAACACATATTGCTGGTTGTTCTTCACGTCGGTCCAGAACAGGGCCGTGTTGAAGGTCAGCACGCGGCCGAACAATTCGCTCTTGAAGCCGACCTCATAGGTGGTCGCGACTTCCTTCTTGAAGGTGTCCTGCGTGATGATCGCGGCTTCGGCCCGCGTCCTGGCATCCGCCAGGCTGAGGGTCGGGTCCTGCTGCCGGAACAGCGTGACGCGGCTGAGCACGGAGGTTTCGCGGGTGCCGATCGGATTGAAACCGCCCGACTTGAAGCTGCGGCCCCAGCTGGCATAGGCCGATGCGTTGTCGTCGATCTTGTAGGTCAGCGTCGCTTTCGGCTGGAACTGCTTGAAGGTCTTGCCGATGCCGCTGGCGCAATCCGCCGCCGTCTGTCCGGTGATGCGGACGCAGGCATTGTAGCTCGCCCCACCAAGGAATGGGTTGGGCTGATCGGGGCCGATCGAGCCGGTGCTGCGCTTCTCGATGTCGTAGCGCCCGGCCAGTTCGAGGGCGAGCTTCTTGGTGAAGTTCAGCGTCACATTGGCGAAGGGCGCATAGTTCTTGCCGACGAAGCGATCGACGACGAAATTGGTCGTCGCATAGGGCGTATTCAGGCCGAAGATGCGGACCGGGAAGGGAATGGCGTTGCCACCGCCGACCAGCGTGCGCTGACCAGTCGCGTCATAGCCGACATAACCGACAAGCTGACCCGCGGTGATGCCTGTGGGCAGGGCGCCGTTGAGCGTGTTGCCGATCGTATAGTCACGCTTGTTCCAGACATATTCGCCGCCGACCTGCCATTCCAGGAAATTGCCCGGCTTCGACGTCAGGCGGATTTCCTGCATGAACTGCTTGGTCTTGATGACGAGGTTCTGCGTGCGATCGCCGAAGATCGGAGCCCAACCGAAATAGTTGGTCGTAGGATCGGAGGCATTCCCATAGGGATAATTCTTGCCGCTCGAAAATTGCCGCACATTGGAATAGCCGGTGATCGAGGTCAGCACGGCAGTCTCGAAATCATAGTCGAGCTTGAGGCCGGTGCTGAAGATGTCGCGCTCGTAACGGCCCGGCACGTCCGAAATATACGGGATGTTCAGGTTGCTGTTGGCGCTGATGTCGGTGATCGGAATGCCGTGGACGATCGTGCCGTTGGGCGAGAGACCCGGTACGGCCTGGATCTTCGCGGTGTAGGTCACCGCGCCGCCCGTGGCATGCGAGAGCAGGACACGGCCATCGGCGGTGAACGGGCCGCCATCGTCCCAGCGCAGCCGCAGACGACCGACTTCTTCCTTGAAGCGCTGCACCTTCTCGCCGGTGTTGACGTTGGTGTAGCTGCCGTCGGTGCCGGTGAAAGCCCCGGAAAGACGTGCGGTCAGGCCCGGCAGAATCTGCCCGCTGATGCTGGCGTTGCTGTTATAGCTGCTGAACCGGCCATAGGAGAACATGCCGCTGCCGGTGAACTCCTCGGTGGGCTTCTTGGTGGTGATCACGATCGCGCCGGCCGAAGCGTTGCGGCCATAGACGGTGCCCTGCGGACCCTTCAGAACCTCGATCTGTTCGAGGTCGAACAGCGCCGAGTTGAACTCCGCCGGACTGCCGATCTTCACGCCGTCGACGATGATCGCGACCGATGGCTCGGCGTTGCGGATCGACGCCTGGCCGCGGACGTTGATCAGGAAATCGCCGGCATTGACCGAACTGACGATGTCGACGTTCGGAGTGAGCTGGAGAAAGTCGGTCGGCTTCTGGACGCCGGCGTTGACGATCGCTTCGGAGTCGAACACCGAGATGGACACCGGCGTTTCGATCAGACGGCTATCACGCTTGAGGCCGGTGACGACGATGTCGCCTTCCCGCGTTTCCTCGACCTGATCCGCCGGACCGACCGAAGAGCCGCTGCTCTGTGCGGAGACGACCGATGGCGCGAATACGAGCGCAAGAGCGAGGGCCGAAGCACTCACCTGACGAAGGTGAAAGAAGTTCAACATTTACCCCCCTTTTTGCCGAGTTGAGATCGAGCGAGCGTCGCCGGTATCCGAGTTCGATGCCCATTGTCCGTGTTCACCGAAAAGCCGGCGACCATCTGACAACGCCAGACTTGTACTCAATGAGAGGCCTGTCAATCGCTTTTTAAGGCATTTTCCACTGAGTGTGGCAATTTATGGATACAAATTTGAGGGGAGCGCGCGTCGCGCGCTTCTTCGCCCGATCGAACCGCAAAGCGACGCTGCCGGACCTGCGCCCGACATCGCGAAGACGCTCCGTCAGCATGAACGGGGACAGATCCGGTCGAGGATATCCGGACCGCGACCTTGTCGAGTCGCGGTCCGGCTCGGGTGACAACGCCGGCGCGTGCGACGATCAGAAGAAGCCGAGCTTCTTCGCGCTGTAGCTGACCAGCAGATTCTTCGTCTGCTGATAATGGTCGAGCATCATCCGATGATTTTCGCGGCCGATGCCGGACTGCTTGTAACCACCGAAGGCGGCGTGCGCGGGATAGGCATGGTAGCAATTCGTCCAGACACGGCCGGCCTGGATCGCACGCCCCATGCGGTAAGCCCGCGAACCATCGCGGGTCCACACTCCGGCGCCGAGCCCGTAGACCGTGTCATTGGCGATCGCCAACGCCTCGGCATCATCCTTGAACGTGGTCACCGAAACCACCGGACCGAAGATCTCCTCCTGGAAGATCCGCATATCGTTGCGCCCCCTGAGGATCGTCGGCTTGACGTAATAGCCGTCGAGACCGCTCAGATGGTTGCGCTCGCCGCCCGTCAGCACCTCCGCCCCCTCGCCGCGGCCGATGTCGAAATAGGACAGGATCTTGTTCATCTGCTCGGACGATGCCTGGGCACCGACCATGGTGCCGGGATTGAGGGGGTTGCCCTGGATCATCGCTTCGACGCGCTCGATCGCGCGTTCCATGAACCGGTCGTAGACGCTTTCATGCACCAGCGCGCGCGACGGACAGGTGCACACTTCCCCCTGGTTCAGAGCGAACATCGCGAAACCCTCGATCGCCTTGTCGAAGAAATCGTCGTCCTCCGCCGCCACGTCGGCAAAGAAGATGTTGGGGCTCTTGCCGCCCAGTTCCAGGGTGACCGGGATCAGGTTCTCCGATGCGTAGCGCATGATCAGGCGTCCCGTAGACGTCTCGCCGGTGAACGCGACCTTGGCGATGCGCTTGCTCTCGGCCAGCGGTTTGCCGGCTTCCAGCCCGAAGCCGTTGACGATGTTGAGCACACCCGCCGGCAAAAGGTCGGCGATCAGTTCTGCCCAGAGAAGGATCGACGCCGGCGTCTGCTCGGCAGGCTTGAGAACGACGCAGTTGCCCGCGGCGAGCGCGGGGGCCAGTTTCCAGCACGCCATCAATAACGGAAAATTCCACGGGATGATCTGGGCCACGACGCCCAGCGGTTCATGGAAATGATAGGCGACCGTGTCGTTGTCGATCTGCGAAAGGCTGCCTTCCTGCGCTCGCAGGCAGCCCGCGAAGTAGCGGAAATGATCGATGGCCAGCGGCACATCCGCTGCCAGCGTCTCGCGGATCGGCTTGCCGTTGTCCCAGGTCTCGGCGGTCGCGAGCAGCGTGAGATTTTCCTGCATGCGATCGGCGATGCGGTGGAGCAGCAGCGCGCGCTCGGCGGGGCTTGTCTCCCCCCATCGGTCCTTCGCGGCGTGCGCGGCGTCGAGCGCCAGCTCGATGTCGGCGGCCTGGCTGCGCGGCACCTGGCAGATGACCCGGCCGTCGATCGGAGAGGGATTGTCGAAATAGCGGCCATCGACGGGATCGACCCAGTCCCCCCCGATGAAATTGCCGTACCGCTCGCGGAACGGCGCCTTGGCAGCCTCGACCGGATCATGAACCGTCATCAGGAATCTCCTCATCGTCTTTTCGTCGGACCGGACGACCGCCGGTCGGAGGGACAGGCCTCCACCGATCGGGCATTCTCGATACCGGGAATATGTATTCTTAAATTTTCCGTATCGCAACAAATCCGCTTGTACCTGGAGGATTTATCACATTTATGTATACATAGTTGGGATGACGTCGAAGCGGTCGCGGGCAGCGCCGACGAGACCGGCCCACTTCTAATGTTCGACCGACAGGGGTTCATGTCCATGCAACGTCCGAAGCAGCGCACGGTTCTGGTGATCGGGGGAAGCCGGGGCATCGGCGCGGAGGTCGTCCGCACATTCGCGCAGCAGGGCGAGAAGGTCATCTTCACCTATGGCGCCGCAGAAGCCGCGGCCAGCGCCCTGGCTGCGGAAACCGGATCGGTCGCCCGTCGGGCCGACGCCGCCGATCGGACCGCGATGGTGAAGCTGCTCGAAGAGATCGGTCCCGTCGACACGCTCGTCTATAATGCAGCGGTGCTGATCTATGCGTCGGCGTTCGACATCGACGCCCCGGATGTCGATCGCCTCATCGATGTGAACATCCGGGGGGCCTATCATTGCTCCGTGGAGGCCGCGCGAACGATGCCCGATGATGGACGCATCATCCTGATCGGCTCGACCAATGGGGATTGCGTACCCTTTCCGGGGATCGCGGCCTATGCGATGAGCAAATCGTCATTGCATGGCCTCGCCCGCGGGCTCGCGCGCGAACTCGGCGCGCGAAACATCACGGTGAACGTCGTCCAACCCGGCCCGACCGACACCGAGATGAACCCCGCCGATGCGCCGCATGCCGGCCAGCTTCACAGCGCGATGGCGATCAAGCGCCACGGCACCCCCGAGGAGGTCGCCAGCCTCGTCGCCTATCTGGCCGGCCCGAAGGCGGGGTGGATCACCGGGACCACCCAGACGATCGACGGCGGGTTCGGAATCTGAGCGACGAAGCCGCCCGCCCGGAAGCAATGCTGGCGTAGCCGTCGACCGCACCGAGCGTCTCGCGCGCAAAACGGCTTCGTCACGCGCTCCACACGATCTGTTGTGTCCGTGCAGCTGTCACGCGATACAATGGCCGAGGCGCGGAATGATGACGATCGTTCTAGATCGCAAGCCACCCATGGCGCGCCACTACCAAGGATAATCAGCGCGGGCCGGATCTGCACCATCGCCATCCGGGTGAGCCCGACAGTCGGTATCTTACGCAAATGGGCGCTTTGTGCGCAGCCTCACCCCATTACCCAAGGGTAATCTTGCAGGCTGGGCCGCCGCTATCGCCCGAATTCGATCTACCCGTCGAAACGTCGAATCTACCCGAATTCGAACGATGGGTGCGAACTCTTCGCAGCTACACTCCCTTGGCTAGATAATCCCATGAGGAGCGGCGACTTCGCAATTTGGGTCCAGATACATATGCAAAGGGGGTCTTTATGAGCAGTGTATATTCCAAGAAGATGACAACAATCAGCGCTTCGGCATGCGCGTCGATCATCGCTCTCGCGTGCAGCGCGCCGGCACAGGCACAGGTCGTCACCAGTGACATCATCGTCACCGCCACCCGCGCCACCACCGCCACCAAGACCGACACGCCGATCCTGCGCATTCCGCAGTCGATCAACATCGTCACGCCCGAACAGATCGGTGATCTCGGCGCGCGCTCGATCGTCGAGGCGCTGAGCTACACGGCCGGCGTCGCAGGCGGCAACGACGATTCGCGCGGCGATTTCAACAATGTGCGCGGTTTTGAATCGGTCCTCTATGTCGACGGTCTGAAGCGCAACTTCGGCTTCGTTTACCTGCCCCGCGCGGACGTCAACGCACTGGAACGCATCGAAGTTCTCGTCGGCCCGGCCTCGGTGCTCTATGGCGCCGGCAGCTCCGGCGGCCTCACCAACATGCAGAGCAAGCGCCCGAAGTTCGAATTCGGCGGCACGGTCAGCGCCAGCTACGGCACCTATGAACGCAAGGAAGGCGTCGTCGACGTCTATGGACCACTGACCGACACCATCGCATTCCGGTTTGTGGGCCTGGCGCGCGATTCCAACTCGCGGCAGGGATTTACGCCCAACAACCGCATTCTCGTTCAGCCCGCCATCACCTGGAAGCCGACCGAGCGCACCGAGGTCACCGCGCTCGGCCTGTACCAGCGCGACAAGAACCCGCCGAACTATAATGTCCTGCCGCTGCCCGCATCGATCTATGCCGGTCCGGGCCAAAGGGTGCCCGACACCCGTTTCCTCGGCGAGCCCAGCTACGCCGACACCGGCTACAAGAAAAATGGGGCGGCGACTCTGCTGATCAGCCACGAGTTCGCAGAGGCGATCCGGTTCAACAGCTCGACGCGCTACAGCCGGGCATTCACCGACCAGCGCGAAGTCTATCCGGCCCCCTATTTCAACCCGCTCAATCCGTTCGTTGATGAGAATGGAATTCCGGTCACCGACCCGGCGACGAGCGATCCGAACGCCACTTTCGTTCCCCGCAACATCTTCGCGATCAAGGTTCACTATCGAACCTTCAATTCCGACAACAACATCGGGGTGAAGTTCGATACCGGCCCGCTTAGCCATCGGGTCCTGGTGGGCGCGGATTATTCCTATTTCCGCCAGCTCGCGGCGCAGGCGTTCAGCGCGACGACCCCGATCGACATCTATAACCCGGTCTACGGAACCGCGCCGCTGCCATCCTATGGTGCGCAGAGCCGACAAGTCGTGAAGCAGCTCGGCTTCTATGCTCAGGACCAGATCGACTTCGGAGAAATCGCATCGCTGGTGCTCGGCATCCGCCGCGACCGCGTGACCAAGGTGGAGACCTTCTCCCCCCGCGCGGTCGACAAGAAGACCACCAAGCGCGCTGGTCTTACCGTCAACGTCACCCCGACGATCGCCCCGTATATCAGCTATTCGGAATCCTTCCTGCCGGTGTCGGGCCTCAACCAGTTCGGCGGCAGCTTCGTGCCCCTGTCTGGCAAGCAGAAGGAAGTCGGCGTCAAGTGGCAGCCGTTCAAGACGACGATGCTTCGGGCGACCTACTATACGTTGAAAGAGGACAACGCCCTCCGCACCGATCCGAACAATCCGCTGAACTCGATCCAGACGGGTTCCACCAAGGCCAAGGGGTTCGAGTTCCAGCTCGATCACAACGTGGTCAACGATATCAGCCTGACGGCCAACTTCTCACATGGCACGGTCAGGCAGTCGGGCGACGGCCGTCAGCGGGATAACACCGCGAAGGACCTCGCCGGCATCTACCTGACGAAGACAACCGAGATCAGCGAAGAGATGTCGTTGCGCTACGGCGGCGGCGTTCGTTATGTCGGCAAGCAGACGTCGGGCGACGCGACCTTCCTGCAGGTCGTCACGCCCAGCTACACGTTGGCCGATGCGATCGTTGCGATCGATTACGGCAAGTGGACGCTCCAGGTTAACGCGCTGAACCTGTTCGACGAGCAATATTACCCGACCTGCTACAACTTCGGCTTCTGTGCGAATGGCGAACGGCGCACGATTCAGGGCACGTTGAGCTACCGCTTCTAAGATCACACTCGGCGCCAGTCCGAATGGCGTGGCGACCGACGAATCGAACCGGCACCATCCCCTCGGGGTGGTGCCGGTTTTCTATGTGCCGGATATTGGCCGCGCGTGGACAGCTCGGCTGAACCCAGATCAGGCGCCGGACCGAACCTCCCAGCGCAACGGCAAGGTCATGCAGGCGCCGACATTGCCGGCGCGCATGGTGACGGGAAGCTCGGGATCGAGCGCGAAGTCGGAAATGGCCGCAAGCCATTCGCGCATCACGATGATGATCTCCATGCGTGCCAGCGCCGCGCCGACGCATCGATGCGCGCCTGCGCCCATGGTGGAATGTTTGATTGCCGACAATTTGCGATCGAAGCGCACGTCTTCGGCGCCGTCGAAACTGCGCTCGTCAAGATTGTGCAGGACGCTCGGCAGGTAGACGACATCGCCGGCCTTCATCACGACGCCGTCGATTTCGATGTCGGCCCGCAGATTGCGGCTGACCGAAACCGTGCCGTAGCGCCGCATCAGTTCGTCGGCCGCATCGGGGATCAGCGACGGATCGTCGCGAAGCTGCCGTTGCTGCGCCGGATTGCGGGCCAGATGGAGAATGACGAATCCCGCCATCGCGACGACCGTATCCAGGCCACCGAACAGAAGGTTGCGACACATCCGCTTCGCCTCGTCGACCGTCCAGGGGCGTCCGTTGATCGGGACCGACAAGATCCGGCTGAACAGATCGTTGCCGGGATTGGCCAATCGCGCCTCGACGAACGGCCATAGATAATCGTCGGCGGCCTGGGCCAGATCGGCCGCCGTCATCGAACCATCGGGTCGGGTGAGTTGCGTGCCGAACTCGCGCAGCATCGCCCGATCGGACACGGGGACATCGATGATCGTCAGGAAGATGTTGATCGGCAGAATCTCGGCGAATTCTTGCATGAAGTCGCAGGAGCCGCGGGTCTTCAACCCCGCGATCAGCTCCCGGGCAACCTCGATCACCTGGCCTTCCATGGCGACGATGTGCCGGGACGCGAACCCGGTCATCACCGCCTTGCGGAAGGGCTGGTGCTCGGGCGGATCGAGCTGCAACGGAATGAAGCGCATCACCTCGCCCATCCCGGGCGGCACCGTCAGCACCTCGCTCGACAGGCTTGCCGTGTCGGCCCAGAGACGATGAATGTCCTCACCCCTCGTCGGAATCCAGTGGCCGCCATTGCGCGGCGTCCAGACCAGATCCGGACAGCCCGGCTGCTGCAATGCCTTCCAGGCGGTGAAGTAATCCTGCTCGATCAAGGGCGGCTGATAGACGTCGAAATCGACGACGCGGTCGTGGGGCACATGATCGGGAATGGCACTTGTCATGGTCGAGACCTCTCCCACGTCCGACCTTGATGTGCCGGTCCATATTGGTGTCCCGACGCTAAAAGCGGGCGGCATCAGTGACGACTGTGACAAAGATCAGGGCGTCATCCTAACTGCCCCTGCCCGAAGGGTCAGGAACCCGCCGCCTGGGACCTGGGCCCCATCCACGGTATCTCATCGCCGCGCTGGATGAAGGTCAGGAAGATGCGCAGCGGTTCGGTCGCATGGGTGTTCTCGACGCCGTGCGATACCTCCAGCGGAGTGTGGACATGGTCGCCCTTGGTCACGGCGACGATCTCGCCATCGATCGTCATCTGCCCCTGGCCGCTGATGACGTAGTAATATTCGTCGAACGACCCTTCCTTGTTGCGATTGTCCAGGAAATGGACGTGCACCCCTTCGCTCGCGCCGGGCGGCAGATCGTAGATCATGAAATAGGCCGGGGCGGACTCGCCGGCGAAGCGGAAGATCTTAGCCCTCCCGCTGCCCTTGCCCTGATGGATGCCGGCGATCTCGACCATGCCGTCGGCTTCGCAATCCTTGGTGAAGGTCGGCTTCCGCGACATGGCGCGCGAAGCATCCTTGGCCGCCTGCGACCCCATCGCGGCGAGTGCCTTCTGGCTCGCCATGGCGAAACATACACCCGCCGCCGCGAGCGCGCGCCGTCGGCTCAGCCCTACAGGCGCGTTTCCGACCTCATCGCTCCCGGTCATGGCTGGGTTTCTCCATTCGTCGTCGGTATGCCGTAGCGCGGTGGCCCGGGTCCGTAAGGCGGCAGTGAAACCTTTCCCGAGTGCCTCGGCCATATCTGTCGCGGGTAACGGAAGAAGTGTTCCGGGTAATTCGCCGATCGTGCCGAAAGCCGGTTCGAGCCTTCGACACCGTGGCCATGCCAGATATCGCCGCCGTTACCCGCGAGCCGGGCGAAGCTTACCCGTTCGGGGTGGCGGGCACCCGTTTTACGGATTGCCCGTGGGCGGTGGTGGCCCTTAGCTCGCGGTCGTTGGCGGACGGTTTGGAGTGTGGTGGAGTGCGGATCGGTGTCGACG
>Ga0209231_1000573_pt1 | contig 19409 bp, 23 predicted proteins | sample Deesub45470m_DNA_FD_188086 | JGI IMG/M metagenome (GOLD analysis project Ga0209231, IMG submission 188086) | Deep subsurface microbial communities from North Pacific Ocean - 450_OLKR46/470m Metagenome (SPAdes) (version 2) | ecosystem: Environmental > Terrestrial > Deep subsurface > Unclassified ... | reverse complement strand
TGTCGGCATCGTGTCGCTTCCGCGCCTTGAACGACAGCACCTTAGCGCACCCGGTATGAGGGTAAAGCCAGAACGATCGGAAAGCGCCAGCGAGTCAGTCACGAGGAGCGTAGCGGATTGTGAGTGCACGCTTATACATTGGTTCCCAATGTGCGTGGTCCTAGTGGGGGCGTTGCCCCCGCCGGACGGCTCCCCCTTAAGTGCAGTAAGGCAGAAGGGCGGGGCGTCGTGGCGATCTACCATTGTTCGGTCAAAGTCATCTCGCGGGCCACCGGGCGCAGCGCGGTCGCCGCCGCCGCCTATCGGTCGGGCGAGCGGCTGACCGACGAGCGCCTGGGCAAATGCCACGACTACACGCGCAAATCCGACATCGAGCATCGCGAGATCATGGCCCCGGATCGCACGCCCGACTGGATGCTTGATCGCGCCCGTTTGTGGAACGGCGTCGAGGCGGCGGAACGGCGCAAGGACGCCCAGCTTGCCCGCGAAGTGGAAATCTCCCTTCCGCGTGAATTGGACGCGGAGGGGCGGCGCGCCCTGGTCGAGACCTATGTGCGCGAGCAGTTTGTGTCCCAGGGCATGATTGCGGACGTGTCGCTGCACCGGGGCCATTCGGCAGACGGGCAGGAGCAGCCGCACGCGCATGTCATGCTGACCATGCGCGATCTGACCGGCGAGGGGTTCGGAAAGAAGAACCGGGACTGGAATGCAGCCGAGCGGCTTGAGGGGTGGCGGGCCTCTTGGGCCGACCACGCGAACCAGGCGCTGGAACGGGCCGGGTGTGATGAGCGCATAGACCATCGGTCGTTGAAGGATCAGCGCGAGGCGGCGCGGACACGTGGTGACGCGGAGGGGCATGAGGATCTAGGCCGGGAGCCGCTGGGCAAGGTGCCGTTGTCGGCGGTGGCGATGGAGCGCAAGGGCAGGTCCACCGATCGCGGTGACGAACAGCGCGGGGTGCAGGCCCGCAATCGGGAGCGGCGCGAGCTGACGCAGCAGCTTCGCGAACTCAGCGCCAGGATCGCGGAAACGATGCGCGGCATTGGCGACAAGGCCAAGGACATGGCGCAGGGGCTGCGCGACCGTCTCAGCGCGGCATGGGGTAGTCAGGACCAGGCCGACGATCGCGGTGCGGCCGAGCGGATCGCGGAGGCGACGGCGCAGCGTGTGGAGCGGGATAAGGACACCCCGGCTCCGGGGAGCGCCGCCGATCGCATCGCCTCGCGTATGGGCAGCAAGGGCGGGTCGGATCACGACCAGGCCGAGCGTGATCTTGAACGGGATCGCAGCAAGGAACGGGACAGGGGCCGTGAACGGTAATGTTGGCAAGGTTGACAAACGTACATACAAACGCCATTCTTTCTCATGGATAGCAAAAATGTCGCTGGCTTCGATTGGGACGAAGGCAACCAGGCCAAATGCCAGAAGCATGGTGTGACGCTGGCGGAAATCGAAAGCGTGTTCGCCGGGACGCCATCCATAGGGCCAGATGCTGCGCATTCGACGGTGGAGACGCGCTTTCTGGCGATCGGCCGCGCCAGCAGTGGCCGTCATGTGTTTCTGGCCTTCACCTGGCGCGAGCGGAACGGGGCCAGATTTATCCGCCCGATCAGCGCCCGTTACATGCACGCCAAGGAGGTGCAGCACTATGAGCAAGGATAAACCCCTTCCGCTGATTTCCAGCGATGAGGAAGCCGAGGACTTCGTGGGTTCGGCCGATCTTACCGGCTATGATCTTTCTGCGCTCACGCCCACGCGGTTCGAGTTCGGCAGCAAGGATGCGCGGGTCAATATGCGTCTGCCCGCGCAATTGCTGGAACAGGTCAAGGCGATCGCCGCCAGCAAGGGCATGCCGTATCAGCGGTTCATTCGTCAGGCGCTGGAACAGGCGTTGCATCGGTAAGGCTATCGATCATGGATGACAGCGACGATCCGGTGATGGCGCTGCTGGCGACCCAGCGGGCGATGCTGGCAGCGGTGGAGAATCTGGCGAACCAGGTGGAGGCGATGCAGGCGAAGGTGGACGCCATGAGTGGCGTGCTGGCCCAGCTCGTCGCCGGCAGCGCCGACGCGGCTGTGGTGGGCGGTGCCGATCGTGTCCCAACATTGGGCGAAAGGTTCAGGCATGCGACGGCCGAGGAGGCCGCGCGCGATCCGGCGCTTTATGCAGCCTATACCCATTATGTGGTTGCCCAGGCGATCGCCCAGAACCTTCACCGGGGCAATCCCGTCATGGCAGAGCAGGAAGCGGTGCGGGCGCGGGGCTGGATCGCGGATCAGCTCGACCAAGGGCGACAGTTCGACATGGCGAAGGCCAAGCGCCGTGAAGATGGCGCGGCCCATGCCGTGATCGAGCCGATCCATGAAGAAATGTTCGGTGGCCGTGTCAGGGTTGCGCGTCAGCCAGGCCTGGAGCGGTAGCGCCCAGTCTGATTATGCTGCTTCCGCGATCCTGATTTCTAACGTCAGGCCGGATGCCGTGGCGAGGTTCACCAGCGCATCGAGGGAGAATTTGCCGAGCTTCCCGCGCAGCAGATCGTTGAGCCGGGGGCGGGTGATGCCAAGGCGTGCCGCCGCCGCTTCCTGCGGCATGTCCCATGCGCGGATACGGCTTTTCAGGGCAGACAGCAGCTCGGAGCGCGCCTTCATGTTCGCGGCCTCTGCCGGGGTGTCGGCCAGTGCGTCAAAGACGCTATCGAAAGTCTGGACTTCCATTGCCTATTCCTTCCTCCATGCCCGTAAACGGTTCGCGGCCAGCTCAATGTCCTTTTGCGGGGTCGCCTGGGTTTTCTTCTGGAAGGCGTGGAGGACAAGCACCGCCTCCGGTAACGTCGCCAGATAGATCACCCGGAAAGCCCCGGATTGCTCCCTGATCCTGATTTCGCGCACGCCGGGGCCAATGGTTTTCATCGGCTTCCAGTCGTCGGGATCGTTGCCGATCTGGACCTCGTTGAGCTGATGGCCCGCTTCGGAGCGGGCATCATCAGGAAAATCACGAAGCCGAGCGAGGCTGTCACCCAGGAACGAAATTTGTTTCACGGGAGGGGTGTATCAAATTCGATACAAAAAGCAAGCAAGCTTTCGAGTGCAAATGAGCAGTCGCTTCCGCTTGAGAACCTCACGTTCCGAGCTAGACGCTGATACAGTTCAAAATCGAGCGTAAGGCGGGGAATAAGAATGAGATTCGCAACAGGGGTATTGGCAATTGCAGCGGTTCAATTGTCCGGTTGTGGATCATCAAACTCTTCGCAGGCCGAAGCAGATCAGCACGCTACAGCAGTGCCTCAACCTTCCATCCCGGTGCCTGCTGTACCCCAAATGGACCCCTGTGCGATGAAGCTGGCAAGTGCCACAAGCGGGGCTGGCAAGCTCATCTTTCCGAGTATCGAAAAGCGCTTGGAGTGGGGAGCTAGTGAAGGTCGGGTCCAGAGTGTCGCAAACTCGATCGCTTCGAAAACTTCCAGGGATGACAGTGGTCTTACGGCCTACGCGAACGGCTATGACGACTGGATACAGTTTGAGTTTTCGAGCGGCGTGTTGAGCGGCGTGCATGAGCGGCACAATAATAAAAGTCGGCAGGCTCCATTCGTGGATGGTTTTCTATCAAAACTGAAAATCTCTCTGGGCGACAAAGCAGCTACATCAACCGATGGCGATGGTGCCTGCAATGCTGTGTGGCAGACAGGAAAAAATTCTACAAAAGCCGTGTGGCGTGATTCAGAATGGTTCGTTGATGTCTATTATACGCCATCTAACGGAAAGCCGACACGTTCATCCGAGGAAGAATCTGCCATTTGGGAGTTCTATACTCCTTTGGAGGATAGGCTTGGAAAGGAGGCAGCGTTGAGCGCCACTGCCAAGCATTTCAAAATATCCCGCGACGATGTGTTCCAAGTAATTGTGCGGGGTCTAGAGCAGGGAAGGCCACTGCCTGAAATCACGCCCTTGCCGTTGCCCCAGTCTTCGAAAGGCCCGGCTCCTGAAGCCGCTGGCCGTGAGGCGCTACCGAAAGAAGATCGCCGTTCCTATGACGCACTGAAAGCCAAAGGCTATTCAGATACCGATGCCCGACAAGCGGCGGCAGCGATAAGGCGGCTCTGTGAAGCTGGTAAAGGTGCGGACTGTCAGTAAAGAGTGGTCGTTCTATTGAAAGAATTTTTGAAACGGGGGCAGGGAATGAAAATCTTAGCTTTGGTAACATTGGCATGTCTGCCAATATTGGCTTCGTGCGGGAATAAGGGTTATGATGAGCCTGTTGTTACGAGCAACGCAGCTGCGTCGGTTTCGACAATGGATGGTTCGCCATCGACCGTTAGCGGGTCACAGGCAAAGATAAATGAAATCGACGGAGGCATGGCCACGCTGCAAGCGCATCATGCGGAGGATTCTGTGAAGATGGATCGTCTCATTGGAGAGTGTCAGGCCGAGACCGGGGCTGTGATGCAAGGTGAAGGTGCGATGCGGATCGTCAATTGTGTCAACGGCAAGTGGTAAACTGGAAAATAGCGGACCAGTTTGCTGCCATGGAAAAGAGCATAATTGTGGCGTCTGGTCTTCTTATCGCAGGGTGCCAGCAACAAACTACAGACATTCCTTCAAAGGTCGATCAGTCACATCAAAAAGAAAGTCTCGAGGTATCACAATCTAGATCGTCAGATGCAGGTTTGGTAATTTACCTTGAGGCAAAAAATTGCTTCATTGATACCATGATGAACTCGATGAACCAAGAATCGAGCGGAGAGTTTAAGGTTAACAAGGTTCTTGCGGACGCATTCATGGAAGATGTTGTGAAGGCAGGTGGTCAGATCGGACGAAACAAAGAGAGTGTTATGGAGGAATTGCGCTCAACTGTTGCCGAAAGTGCTGAGAAAACTTCAAACATGACGGAAGCCGACAAGCAGGGTTACGTTAAGGCAACTCATTCCCATGCACTGGATTGCCTTCGAAATAAGAAGGCCGCTCTACAAGGTTGAGAGCGCTTGCTGGGAGTGCGTGATACAAAAATCAAAGGTTTTGCATCAGATCGGAAAACCTGCAAATCCAGCCCCTTCCCTGATGCATAAATCTGATGCACGATTCTGCCTGTGATTTACGGTTACGCCCGCGTCTCTAGCACCGGCCAAAATCTGGCCCAGCAACTCGCCCAGCTTGAAGCGGCGGGATGCACCAAAATCTATCGCGAGAAGATCAGCGGCGCGTCGGCCGAGCGGCCCCAGCTCAGGCGGGCGATCGGCGCGCTCGATCCCGGCGACGTGTTGATGGTGACGGCGACCGACCGGCTTGCCCGCAACACCCGCGACCTGCTGAACATCCTCCATGCGGTAAAGGAGGTTGGCGCGGGCTTCCGCTCGATCGCCGAGCCGATGGTCGATACCACGTCGCAATTCGCCGAGGTGATTATCGCAGTGCTGGGGATCGCGGCGAGCTGGGAACGCGCGCGGATTACTGAGCGCACAGCCGCAGGGCGAACCCAGGCCAAGGCGCGGGGCGTCAAGTTCGGTCGCAAGACCGCCCTCACCCCTCACCAGCAGACCGAGGCATTGCGGAAGCTCGACGCCGGCGACACGCAACGCACCGTCGCCGCACTGTTCAACGTCAGTCAGGCGACCATATCGCGGCTTCCCAGGCCGTAGGCAGGCGCGCCCTGCCGGGCCGCGCTCTATCTCCGCTACGCTCCGACCGAGCCGCCGTGCTGGCGCCTCGTCCCTGACAGGCAACGATCGCTCGCGCGAATAGGAGGCCGCTTAAAAGCGACCGCGTTGTTATCCCACCCACCCAACCCTTGGGCCGGGCTTTTTGCCCGGCAAGAAGAAGGTTGTGCGATCTTGCTATTCTGCATATCATCAGACTATCAGAATTGAAGGTGTGCACACTTGCATATAATCACACTTGCAGCGCAAAAGGGCGGCGTCGGCAAAACGACGCTCGCGGTCAATCTGGCGGTTGCGGCGCAAGCGGCAGGCATCAGGACGGCCCTTTTCGACCTCGACCCACAGGAAAGCGCGACGGCGTGGAGCGAGCGCCGCGAGGCCGAGCTACCCCACGTGGAGCCGATCAGCGCGCGCCGCTTGAACCAGGCGATCGACGCGGCCGAGGCAAACGGTTTTGACCTCACCATCATCGATACGCCCCCGGCAGCCGGAGCCGAGGCAGCCGCAGCCGCACAACGGGCCGATCTCGTGCTGATACCGTGCCGCCCCTCCCTCATCGACTTGGACGCAATCAAGCGCACGGCTCAGCTCATCATCAGCACCGGCAGGACCGGCTTTGTCGTGCTCAATGCGGCCCCGCCTACGGCAACGACGCTACTGGATGATGCGAGGACACTGGCGGAGGATACTGGATTAAAGGTCGCGCGCGCAGTCATCAGGGAGCGCAGCGCCTATCGGGCAGCATGGCCCTACGGACTTGGCGTGGCCGAGCATGAACCCAATGGAAAAGCCGCCCAGGAGATTGCGTCGCTTCGCCAGTTCCTGTTTGATGAATTGCAGAATTGCACACCTGCAAATGTGAAGGCTTGATGTTATGGCACGACGTTCCTCACTCCTTGCGCCTGCCGTCGCCACAAATGCAAAGCCCGAGTCCGCCGCGCCTGAGCGTGTAACGTCCCCACCGGACGCGCGCGCTCCCCGATCGAGCGGGCAACGTCCTGGCAAATATCACTTGGGCGCTTACTTCGACCCGGCCGATCCAACTGCCGAGGCGTTCCGGGTGCTGGCGGCAAGGACGCGCCGTAGCCACCAGGACTTGTTGGCCGAAGCGATCGCCGAACTGGTCGCCAAATATGACGCCGACAAGCAGTTCGGACGTACTTGAACGTGTGCACACATGCACAATTGCAAGCGTGCAGGATTGAAGCATGAAGAAACGGCGCGATCCTAGCCCGGAGTTCGACCTGTTCCTGCCCATCATGGGCGACCTTCCGCTCAAGGATCAGCGGGAGACGATGGAACGGCCGTTCTTTTCCTTGCAGAAACGCAAGCGGGTCAAGCCGATCGAATATACCAGCCCGGACGGCGCAACCTGGGTGAAGATCGAGGCGATACCCGCCTACGGCATGGCGACGATCTGGGACGCCGATATCATCATATGGGCCACGTCAGCGCTTAATAGAATGCGGGAGCAGGGGATAAACGACCTGCCCAGGACGCTTACAACCACGTCCTACGACCTTTTGCGGGCGATCAAGCGCAACACCAGCGGGCGCGCCTATCAAGACCTCCAAGCCGCCCTACAGCGGTTGCAGACGACTTCAATTTCCACGTCCATCCGCGCGCCCAAGCGTCGCAGCAAGGCGGGTTTCAACTGGCTCGACAAATGGACGTTGGAGGTCGATCCCGAAACCGACCAGCCTCGCGGCATGACCATCACACTGTCGGATTGGGTCTATGAGGGGATCATGGCGGAGCGGTCGCTTCTCACCATGCACCCAGATTACTTCCTGCTGACCGGAGGGCTTGAGCGCGCGCTGTATCGTATCGCCCGCAAACACGCCGGCAATCAGCGCGGCGGGTGGACGTGCCGGGTAGAGGTACTGCGGGACAAGACCGGCAGCGACAGCAAGCCCAAAGAGTTCAACCGGATGCTCCGCAAAATCGTGGAGGCCAACCAACTCCCCGATTATGCTGTGGAAATGGTGGCGACGAATGATGGTAGCCCAGCCATTCAATTCCGGTTGAGAGGGGAGGCGGAAGCCTTGGCGCTCTCCGAGCAGCTCCAGGCCGAGCAGGACCGACGCGACCGCATGGAAGCCGATCGACGCCGCACCACAGAGGTCGATGACCTCATGGACCGACTTTCAGGCCGCTCCTAACTATCGTGTTATCACACACCGGCACCCCGGCTGACGGTCGATATCAGGGGCGGCAAAGCCCCTTGGACACCGGCAAGCGGCGTTCCCGAGCCGTTTGCTATCGTGTTTTCACACACCTTTGATTCGTGTTTTCACACACCGTGCTATCGTGTTTTCACACACCGAATCACGTGTTTTCACCCACCGCACGCTCCGGTAAGCCTTTGCCTTAAAAGCAAAAAATAGCCATTTTTGACGGCTTAACCTACTTAACGATTCATATTTAACAGAATCCTTTAACGGCGGCAGTCCTCCAACGACCGATAGGAGAAGGTTAAATGGAATCGGCCTATGGCCGATACGCTTTCGCTTCGTGCCGCCTTTGGCGTCACAGAGGCGGCGTAAACGCCGCTGGCTAGGCGGGAAGAAGTAAGGCGGATGGCGCAGGAATCGCTCGCTACAGCCACCCAGGCGCGTTGTCAGGGCAGGAGAGGGGCTTTCGGGTAGTTCGGGGTGCCGATGGTCGCGAGTGCCCCCAGGAGGCTTAAATCAGGCCGGATCAAACAGCCCGGCGAACTCGCGCTGATCGTAGTAGCGGATTTTCTCAACCGCGAGCGGGTGTTCGCCCTGGCGAAGCAGCAGGAGCTGGTCGGGCCGCATCCGCATGATTTCGTCGGGCGTGGCGAGCCGGCGGGCGGAGACATGACCGCTGACGCTTTCCGAGGGGCCGGCGCGATTTTCACCCCAGCCGGTGCCGCGCGACGTGCTGACGGTGTCATATTCGATCGTGGTGTCGCCGATCGTGCGCGATAGCATGTCGGCGGTCGCATGATCGTTCACCCCGAACGTCTGGATCACGCCTGCGTTGGACATGAACGTGCCGGCGCGCTCGCCATAGGTCGCCTTGAGCTGGTGCATATCCTGGAGGATCGGCCAGAGCTGGAGGCCATAGCCCGCCATCAGCCCCATCGCGCGCTCGACCGGTTCGAGGCGGCCGAGCGCGGCGAACTCGTCCAGCAGGAACAATACGGGCCGGACAGGCCGGGCGGTGGACCGCGCCATGTCGGTTACGGCCTGGCTCACCAGCAGCCGCAGCCAGCGGGCATAGGTATCGAGCCGATCGGGCGGCAGGCACAGGAACACGGTGGCAGTCGTGTCCTTCAATTCCGCGAAGGTAAAATCGGACGCGGCCGTGCTGGCGACGATGCGGGGGCTATCGAGAAAATGGGTGTGGCGCTGCGCCGAGGACAGCACGCCGGCCGCTTCGCGGTCGGACTTGCCGAGCTGGCGGTTGGCGGCGCGGGCGATCAGGCCACCGGCGCCGGCGCTGTCCTGCATATCGGCCAGCAGCGCGGCGAAGCCGGCAGGGGCGAGCGTCAGCTTGTCGCGCACCGTCGCCAGCACGCGGGCGTGGGCGGGTTCGTGGATGACGGTGTGCAGGATCAGCCCGGCGATCAGCGCCTTGGCTTCCTCGTTCCAATGCGCTTCGCCCGATTGCCCCGGCGCGTCATGCACCAGCGCGTCGGCGAGGGTGTTGGCATCTTCCGCGAGATCAAGGCTGGCGGGATCGAGCCGGTCGAGCGGATTGTAGCGTGACGGGGGCTGACCCGAGACGCCGAATGGATCGAGGCACCAGACCTTGCCCTTGGCGGCACGCGCGCGGGCGGTGACGCGCGCGTTCTCGCCCTTTGGGTCGATGCAGATCACCGAGCGATCGAGCAGCAGCAGGTTGGGGATGATCGTCCCGACCCCCTTGCCCGAGCGGGTGGGTGCCATCGTCAGCAGGTGCGCCGCGCCGTCGTAATGCAGCAGCTTGCCCGACTTCGCCGAACGGCCGATGAGAAGATCCCCGTTCTCCTCCAGCTTGCGCACATCGGCACGGTCGCCGAAGCGCGCCGAGCCCAGCAGGTCGTTCTGCCGGTTGGCGGCGCGGCGGTTGATGCGCCAGGTCGCGAACAGGATGAGGCCGAACAGCAGGAACGGAACGTCGGTCGATATCTCGCCACGGCCAAAGATAGCCTTGAGCTGGGCGTTGCTGATGAACAGCACCAGCACCGCCACGAAACCCGCGAGCCGCCAGCTGATCGGCCGACCCCCGCCGATGAGCGGACCCGCCATCAGCGCGCCGCGATCATAGGCGTGATCGGCAACGCGCGATCGGCGTCGGGATGATCGAGCAGCCGGAGCAGGATTTGCGACACGAGCGGAGGGGGTACGCCCTCATCCAGCATCATCTCGAAAAGCGCATCGTCGTTGGGCGTCGGGATCATGTTTTCGATCACCAGGTTGGCGCGCGAGTCCGCCATGTCCTCGTGCCACATGGCGACTTCCGCCGGGGTGCCGCGCACGAAATCCATCGCGCGGACCTGGCGGCGGATCGTCTCGATATCGAAACCGCTCATTGCGCTTCGCTCCCTTCCGCTTCCGCGTCGAACGCCCGCTTGCCGCGCCGCTTCCACAGCGCCAGCACGTCGTCGGCATCATCGTCGCGCCCACGCCCGGCGAGATCGAGCAGCGCGCCGTAGAGGGTGGCGCGGTCATCGTCGGTCAGATCGACCAGGCCAGCTTTCTGGACCAGCCCGCCCAGCTCAATCAGGTGGCGGGTGCGTTCACGACGTTGCACGACCCAGCTCCTGCTATCCGTTCGCCGTTGCCCCGCTTCCGCCCGCATCGTCGCCGCGCGGTTCAGTCGCACTGCCCGATCCGTCGATTGCAACAGCGCTGCCACCTTTGCGCCCGCGCCGCTGAAAGAAGGCAGCGCCTTTCGCACGCCATGCCTCCTTCGCGCTCGCATCCTTCGATCCGATCGCATCGAGCAGCACGCCGGCGAGGGTTTCCGCATCGAGCGCATCGGCACCCGTAGCGGCGACAAGCTGGCCGAGCTGTTCGACCCGCTTCGCCTTGAGCGCGCGGGCTTTGTCACCCAGCGCCTTTAGCTCGGCATCGTAATCGCGAACCTTCCGCATCGCCTTCACCCTTCTGCGCACCGGTAAGCAGCATTCTAGCGCACCCAGCTTGGGGGTAAAGCCAGAACGATCACAAAGCAGCACCAAGTCGGTCAGGAGGAGCGAAGCGGAGGATGAGTGCGCGCTTATACGTCGTTGCCGACGTGCGCAAAGTAGGGCAGTGTGCGGAGCGTCATGGCGATCTACCATTTCTCCGCCAAGGTTGTGAGCCGTGCGAACGGATCGAGCGCGGTTGCGAGCGCCGCCTATCGTTCCGCGTCCGAGCTGCACGATGACCGGCTTGGGCGTAACCACGATTTCAGCAATAAGGCGGGCGTGATCCACTCCGAGGTGATGTTGCCGGAGGGTGCCCCGGAGCGTTTGAACGACCGCACGACCTTGTGGAACGAGGTGGAGGCAGGCGAGAAGCGCAAGGACGCGCAGCTTGCCCGCGAGGTGGAGTTCTCGATTCCGTGCGAGATGAACGAGAAGCAGGGCGTCCATCTCGCCCGCGATTTTGTGAAGAAGCAGTTTGTGGATCGCGGGATGGTCGCGGACCTGAACGTGCATTGGGACAAGGCGAAGGACGGCACGCCGAAGCCGCACGCGCATGTGATGATGACGATGCGGGACGTGGGGCCGGAGGGGTTCGGCAAGAAGAACCGTGACTGGAATTCGACCGAGCTGTTGAAGGATTGGCGCGAGGCGTGGAGCGCGCACGTCAACGAGCGCATGGCCGAGTTGGGCTTGGAAGGCCGGATCGACCATCGTTCCTATGAGGCGCAGGGGATCGGGCTGGAGCCGCAGCACAAGATCGGCCCGGCCGCATCGCGGCGACCGGAGCAGGGGCTTGAGGCGGAGCGGATCGAGGATCACACGCGCATCGCCCGCGAGAACGGCGAGAAGATCATCGCCAACCCCAATGTCGCGCTGGACGCGATCACCCGGCAACAGGCGACGTTTACCGTCCGCGATCTTGCGACGTTCGCGTTCCGGCACAGCGACGGCAAGGAGCAGTTCGACCAGGTGATGGGGGCGGTGCGCGCCAGCCCCGAGCTGGTCACATTGGGGAAGGACGGTCGCGACCAGGAGCGGTTCACGTCGCGCGACATGATTGCGGTGGAGAACCGGCTTGAGCGCGCGGGCGACGAACTGGCGGACCGCGCCGGGCATGGGGTCGCCAATCGGCATCGTGACGCGGCGATCGGCGCGGCCGAGGAGCGGGGCCTTGTCCTGTCAGGCGAACAGCGCGACGCCTTCGACCATGTGACCGGCGATGCGGGGCTGGCGTCCGTCGTCGGCTACGCCGGCAGCGGCAAGTCCGCGATGTTGGGCGTCGCGCGCGAAGCGTGGGAAGGGCAGGGCTACAAGGTGCGCGGCGCGGCGCTATCGGGCATCGCGGCGGAAAACCTTGAAGGCGGGTCGGGCATCCAGTCCCGCACCATCGCCAGCCTTGAACACGCATGGGGGCAGGGGCGCGAGCAGCTAGGCCCCAGGGACGTGCTGGTGGTGGACGAGGCCGGCATGATCGGCTCGCGCCAGATGGAGCGGGTGCTGTCCCAGGCACGCGACGCCGGGGCTAAGGTCGTGATGGTGGGCGACCCTGAGCAGCTGCAGGCGATCGAGGCCGGCGCGGCGTTCCGCAGCGTCACCGAGCGTCACGGCGCGGCCGAGATCACCGAGATACGCCGGCAACGCGAGGACTGGCAGCGCGACGCTACGCGCGCGCTGGCGACCGGGCGCACGGGCGAGGCGATCCATGCCTATGACGGCATGGGCATGGTTCACGCGGCCGACACGCGCGAACAGGCGCGGGCCGAGCTGGTGGACGGTTGGGATCGTGCGCGCCAGGCCGAGCCGGACAAGACCCGCATCATCCTCACCCATACCAACGCCGAGGTGCAGAGCCTCAATGGCGAGGCGCGCGACCGGTTGCGCTCATCCGGCGACCTTGGCGACGACGTGACGGTGAAGGCCGAGCGCGGCGAGCGGCAGTTCGCGACCGGCGACCGCATCATGTTTCTGCGCAACGAGCGCGGCATGGGGGTCAAGAACGGTACGCTGGCGACGATCGAGCGGGTATCGCCTGAGGGCATGGCGGTGCGCCTCGATGACGGGCGCGGCGTCGCGTTCGACCTGAAGGATTACGCCCATGTCGATCACGGCTATGCGGCGACGTTCCACAAATCGCAGGGCGTGACGGTCGATCGGGCGCACGTCCTCGCCACCCCCGGCATGGACCGGCACAGCGCCTATGTCGGCATGTCGCGGCATCGTGACGACGTGCAGCTCCATTACGGCCTCGACGACTTCGCCGATCAACGCCAGATCGTCCGCGCCCTGTCGCGCGACCGGGGTAAGGACATGGCGGGCGATTACGCCAAGCCCGAGCAGGACCAGGCGCGCGCGTTCGCCGATCGGCGCGAGATCCGGTTCCCGGAACTCGCGCGTCAGGTGGCGGCGAAGGTCCGCGACAAGGCGCGGGGCATGTTCGACGGCTTCCGGCCGAAGCCTGCGGCCGAGAAGGCGACCTTGCCGGCGATCGACCGTCCCGCCACGCCCGACCAAGGCAAGGCGATCGAACGCTACGCGCGCGCCGCGGCCGATATAGAGCGGATGCGCGCGAAGGATTTGCCGGTGCTGCCCCACCAGGCCCAGGCGCTTGAGAAGGCCGGCGCGGCGCTGGACCGCACCCGCCCGGACGCGGCGCGCGACCTCGCTTCCGCGCTCGCGCGCGATCCCAGGCTGACCGAGCAGGCCGCCCAGGGCAACACCGCCGGGGCGGCGCGGGCGATGGCCGAGGAAGCGAGGGTGCGCGCCAACCCTGAGCTTCGCGCCGGCAGGTTCGTGGAGAGCTGGCGCGCGATGGGCGAGCAGCGGACGCGATTGGAGAAGGCCGGCGATCGCGAAGGGGCGGAGCGGCTGCGCGGTCGTATGGAGAAGCTGGCGGGCGGGTTGCACCGCGATCCCCAGCTCGAATCCGCGCTGGCGAAGCGCGCGCCCGAGCTGGAGCTGAAAATGGAGCGGGGCCGGTCGATCGGGCAGGAACTGACGCAGCAGATCGGCGGGCGCGACCGCGACCGCGGCATGAGCTTGTAGAATATGATGGACGACGAGCAGGACGGAGAAACCGCGGCCGAGGCGTTCGCGCGGGTGGAGGGCGAGCTGGCGCTGTTGCGGCGCGCGGTGGAGCGGCTGGCGACCGAGCGCGCCGAGCCCGAGCAGCCCGACTATAGCGAGACGTTGGGGCGGATTGCGAAGGCGATCAACAAGCTTGCCGAGCGCATGGACGTGCTCGCCGAGAGGCCGGGCGTCAGCATCACGCCGGACGGAATCGCCCGCCAGATCGCGGCAGCGGGGGTGACGGTCAGGGCGGAGGACGCGAGGACGATCGCCACGGCGCGGAGCAGCCTGGACGAGGCGGCGCGTCGTTTAAACGGCCTGGTTGCGACGGCGACGACAGCGCGGGAGCAGAAGCGCCGGCTCGCGTGGACGGCGATCGGCGGGGTGGTGATCGGCATGATCCTATGGGCGGCGTTCGCCGGTGCGGTCGCGCGCGCCGCTCCCGAAGGCTGGCTATGGCCCGAGCGCATGGCGGCGCGGACCTTGCGGCTCGACACCTGGGAGGCGAGCCGGCGACTGGCGGCCGTGAGCAAGCCCGAGCAGTGGAACGCGATGATCCGGGGCGGGCTGTTGATGCAGGAAAACCGCGCCGCGATCGAGCGGTGCGGGCGCGACGCGGCCCAGACGGGTGAGCCGGTGCGATGCACAGTCAGGATCGGGCCGGTGGAGCGGAGTAGGAAATGAGCAGCGACCCGGAGTTAGACCGCTGCCCGCACCTATTCCGCCAAGCGCTCGATGATAGGACAATCTGGCCGATCATCCCCGTGGCAGGCTTCGGCGAGCGCAGTAAGGGAGCGGCGCATGGCGTCCAGCGCGCGCGCCTTGCGACCCAGCTCGGCCGCGCGCGCTTCCGCCAGTGCCTTCACTTCAGCGCTTGCCCGACCGCGATCCGACCACAGGGCGAGCAGCGTGCGGATTTCCTCGATCGGAAACCCCAAGTCACGCGCATTGGCGATGAAGCGCAGCCGGTGAACATCGGCGTCGCTATAGTCCCGGTAGCTGCCGCGCCGGGGCGGCGCGGGAACGAGCCCGATCTTTTCATAGTGGCGGATCATGCGCTGGGAGACGCCGCTGGCGTCGGATGCCGCCCCGATGTTCACAGCTTCACCGCATTGAGCCGCAGCGCGTTGAGGACGACGGTGAACGACGACAGCGCCATCGCCGCGCCAGCGATCATCGGCGACAGCAGCAGGCCGGCGACGGGATAGAGCACGCCGGCAGCGATCGGCACACCGATGCCGTTGAACAGGAACGAGAAGAACAGGTTTTGCCGGATATTCCGCATCGTGGCGTGCGCGAGCTTGCGGGCGCGCACGATCGCCGAGAGATCGCCGCGCGTGAGTGTCATGCCGGCGCTTTCGATCGCCACGTCCGTTCCCGTGCCCATCGCCAGGCCCACGTCCGCAGCCGCCAGCGCCGGCGCATCGTTGATGCCGTCGCCGGCCATCGCCACCCGTGCGCCGCCAGCTTTCAGCTCGGCAACGATCCGGGCCTTGTCTTCCGGCCGCAGATCGGCGCGGACTTCATCGAGTCCGCCCACCGCGCGGGCGACGGCATCGGCCGTGGTGCGATTATCCCCCGTCAGCATCACGACCCGCAGCCCTTCCTTGCGGAGCGCAGCGATCGCTTCCCGGGCATTGGCGCGCACCGGATCGGCGACCGCGACCATGCCGGCGAGCGTCCCGTCAACCGCGACCAGCATGACGCCCGCGCCTTCGCGACGGCGACGATCGGCGGCTTCATCGAGCGGGGCGGGGTCAGCTCCGATCCGGCGCATCTGCGCGGCGTTACCGATTACGACCTGGCGGCCGTCCACCTTGGCGCTGACCCCAAGGCCAGTTTGCGAGGCAAAGTCCGCGACCGCGCCAAGCTGCAATCCGCGTTCCTTGGCGGCGGTGACGATGGCATGGGCGAGCGGGTGTTCGGATTGGGCCTCGACCGCAGCGGCGAGCGCCAGCAGCTCGCCTTCGCCGACCGCGCCCGACGCCTCGATCGCGACCAGCTTGGGCTTCCCTTCCGTCAACGTGCCGGTCTTGTCGATCACGAGCGTATCGATCTTCTCCAGCCCCTGGAGGGCTTCCGCGTTCTTCACCAGCACGCCGGCACGCGCGCCGCGTCCCGTGCCGACCATGATCGACATGGGCGTGGCGAGCCCCAAGGCACAGGGGCAGGCGATGACGAGAACGGCGATGGCGTTGAGCAGGGCATGGCCCATGCGCGGTTCAGGGCCGACCAGCGACCACACCACGAACGTCGCGATCGAGATCAGCACGACCAGCGGCACGAACCAGCCCGACACCCGATCGGCGACCGCCTGGATCGGCGCACGGCTGCGCTGCGCTTCCGCGACCATGCGGACGATGCGGGCGAGCATCGTATCGGAGCCGACTGCGCGCGCTTCCATGACCAGGCTGCCCGTCGTGTTGACGGTGCCCCCGGTGACAGCCGCATCGACTTCCTTGAGGACCGGCGCGGGCTCCCCGGTGAGCATGGATTCATCGACGGAGGACCGGCCCTCGATCACCACACCATCGACAGGGATCGCTTCGCCGGGGCGGACCCGCAGCCGATCGCCGGCGGCCACGTCGGCAAGGCCGACTTCTTCCTCAGAGCCGTCCGCTCGCAACCGGCGCGCCGTCTTGGGGGCCAGGTCCATGAGCGCGCGGATCGCGCGCCCCGTTGCCGCCCGGGCGCGCAGTTCGAGCACTTGCCCGAGCAGCACCAGCGTCACCACGACGCCGGCGGCCTCATAATAGACCGGGACCATCCCGCCATGCGTGCGGAAGGTGGCAGGGAAGATGCCGGGCGCGAGCGTCGCGACCAGGCTGTAGAGGAACGCCGCGCCGACCCCGATCGCGATCAGGGTGAACATGTTGAGGTGGCGGGTGCGGAGCGACTGCCATCCTCGCACGAAGAACGGCGCACCCGCCCACAGCACGATCGGCGCGGTGAGCGCGAGTTGGACCCAGGGGGAGGCGGCCGGGCTGACCACATGAAGCCCGAGCATTTCGGCGACCATCGAGACGATGAGCAACGGGACCGAGAGCGCGCCCGCGACCCATAGCCGCCGGGTGAAATCGATCAGTTCGGGGTTGGGCGCATCATCAAGCGACGGTTCTTCCGGTTCGAGCGCCATGCCGCAGATCGGGCAGGTCCCCGGCCCTTCCTGCCGGATTTCCGGGTGCATCGGGCATGTCCACATCGCTCCTGGCGTCGCCATTGGCGCGGGACGCGGCTTGGCGCTCACATAGGCGTCGGGATCGGCGACGAACTTGGTCCGGCACCGCGCGCTGCAAAAGTGATAGGCATGGCCGGCGTGCTCGGCATGATGCGTCGTCTTTTCCGGATCGACCGTCATCCCGCATACCGGGTCGATGACCGTCACCGCGGCATCTCCCGCGCGTCCACCCGAGCAGCATCCGCCCGCTTTGGCGTGACGGTGTTCATGCTCGACAGGAGCCGCGGCGGCCAAGCCGTCCCCGGCACGAGCATGAGAATGAGGGTCGTTCATGGCGCAACTCCTTCGACCCGAGAGCATGTAGGGTCTGACACCATGTCAGGGTCAAGGTTTACCCGATCGTCTGCTGAGCCTGCCGCGCTGTAGTCTCTTTCCCAGAGGGTCGCGATGGCAGGAGGTCAAAACCGGTCGGATAAGACGTGGGAGGTAACCCCCGCCTTTCTGCGGCTTTGAGCGGTGCATAACCCCGCTCATAATAAACTCAGCGTCGGGTATTAATCGCGTTGAATCTCCGCGACACGCCGCGTAGCGGCCAGTTCGAGGATGCGGCCGATGACGGTATCGTAGAGCTTGGGCGGGATGAAGCCGTAGGCGAAGCGATCCTTGCTCCCAGGTACGGGCCGAATATCATAACCGGGCCAGGCGAACTGGTTCACTTCATCCAGCACTATCCAGGAGCGATCGTCATCGAGGCCGAGCGCCTGCTTGACGCGGGGTGGTAGCTCAATCGCCTCCCCGTCCTTCGCTGGCGGGGTGTGCGTGATCGGTGCGACCGTCACGCGCGGGGCACCACCCTTGGGGCTTTGCACCGCCAGCACGATGACGCTGGGGCGGACCTTACGGCCTTCCTCCTGTCCTTTGCGATGCTCGTGCCGCCATAGATAGGCATAGGGAATGACCAGGCCCGGTTCCGGGGTGGGAAGCGACAAGGCTCAATCCATCAGCGCATTGAGATGGTCGTGGCGAGGATCCATCCGTGATGCCGCCAGTGCCTTCAACGTCGCGCCGTCCAGCTCCTCGACCGCCAGGGCGGTAGGGGCCATCGCCTTGAGGCGCTGGTATTCGTCATAGTCGCGAGCGGACACGAAGTAGCCGGTAACTCGATTGTGCGTCACCACGGCGACCGGCTCGCGTTGAGCCTCTTCGCGATACCGTCCAAAATTGCGGGCGAACTCTGTCGCAGCCACCTGTGTCATCGTGCCCTCCTTGGCGTCGGAGACGGCATACACAAAACGCGCGTTTTTCGCAAGCCGGCTATTCAGGCTAATGATCTGCCTCTAGAATGCTATCGAACGGCACAAGCATCCGGGGGGACTCATGAGATTCGGCTTTGTATTTACTGTGGCAGCACTTGTTTGCGCCGCGCCAGCCTGGGCGGGCACCAAGCTGTGGGGCGACTTTGAAGCAGGTATGACGCCGCAGCAGGTTGTCGATGTGGCAGTGAAAATCCCAGGTGTGAATGGTGCGAAGATCAAGCAAAAAAAGGACCGCGTTGAGGTCGATGTTAGCCACGGCATGTATTCTAAGTTTGAAGTGGCCGGGAAAAAGAGTCGTTTGAACTTCTCTTTCCGCAATGGCGTATTGTTCGCTGTTGAGATTTCGCCGGAGCCTTATGAGTTTGGAACGCCGGGATGCATCCAAGGCGGCGTTCAGGCCTTCCGCTATTATGACGCACTGCTGAATACCAAATACGATCAAAACTATAATCCAACTCCTGATGTGGACGATAGCCAGGTCAATCTGATGATTGCGCGTGCCAATCTCGCGACGCTGAGCAAAGAGCGATACACGGTGCCAGTGGACAGCATGGCCGCAGGCTACACCGATGGAAAGGTGCAGATCATAAACCGAGTTCGCTTCGCTTATCTGACAGTCGGGCTATGCGGTCGTCAGGGTAACTTACGCGGTTCTACCTCCCTCAGCTATATGGACAAGGCTGAGTTTGAGGCGGCGGCAAAGATGAACCAGAATAGTCGCGATCAAGCTGTGACCAATCTTGGTAAGGACCTGTAATTCCTTCAACGAGACCGCAGCGAGATGGAGCTTTAAGGAATCTGTGCGACAATGAAAAGTCGGTAGCTAGAATATTCGATACGAAAAGTTTGACCAAACCGGGCGGTCAAATCTATCGTACAATAAGCTCGCTACCGAACTATATTACTATAGACGGCTCTGTTGCAAAAATCGTGAAGCTTGAACATGCTTGGCGGAGATTGGACGGACGGAACGATGACGGATTTCAAGTGGCGCCATTTCCAGGGTGATGTGATCCTGTGGGCGGTGCGCTGGTATTGTCGCTATCCGATCAGCT
>Ga0209231_1000572_pt1 | contig 19412 bp, 20 predicted proteins | sample Deesub45470m_DNA_FD_188086 | JGI IMG/M metagenome (GOLD analysis project Ga0209231, IMG submission 188086) | Deep subsurface microbial communities from North Pacific Ocean - 450_OLKR46/470m Metagenome (SPAdes) (version 2) | ecosystem: Environmental > Terrestrial > Deep subsurface > Unclassified ... | reverse complement strand
GATTTGGTGATTATTTCACCCTTTAAACCATCAAAAACATTAAGCAATATCTTGGCAACACAATCTGCCACGATGAATCTTACTGATGATGTGCGGGTGTTCGCTGGCGCTTTAACTAAACGAGAGTCTTGGAAGCTATTACCCGCTGAAAAAATCAAAGGCCAAAGACTTGAAAGTTGTTTAACACATACAGAATTATTGTTAGTTGAAGTGCGAGAAGATGCGGAGCGACCTCAGCTAGTGATGCAGCAAGTTGAAACACAACATCATGCAGGATTTAAAGGTTTTAACAGAGCCCAAGCCGCAGTGATTGAGCTAGCAGTATTGACTAGCCGTCTACACATGCTGCCACCAGAAAAAATTCAATCAGAACTGCGTTATTTGCAAATTGCCATGGATAAAACAGCAGGTGAGCGTGAGTTGGAAGCATGGGGCTGGCTAACAGACAAAATTAATCAATACTATAAAGAAAACAGCATATGACACAATTGTTAATAAGTGTTAAAAATCTGGAGGAGTCTCGAATAGCTCGGTATGCTAACGCTGATGTTATTGATTTAAAAGATCCTAGCGTCGGTGCGTTGGGTGCGTTAAAGCCTAGTATTGTGAGTGAGATTGTGCAGGATATGAATGGCAGTGTTTTATTAAGCGCAACTGTAGGTGAAGGTCATGCAACGATTAATGCACTTAAGCATGATATTGCTTTGTATGCTGGATTAGGAGTTGATGTCGTTAAAATTGCAGTAAGTGAATTGTTTCAACAAGCTGGTTTTTTTGGTGAAATGAAGCAATTGACTAAGCAGCGAGTTAAAATTGTTGCCGTTTTTTTTGCTAATGAACCCTTAGATTTTAATTTACTTACAAAGCTGAAAGATAGTGGATTTTACGGCGCCATGGTAGATACACAGTTGAAAACAACTACATTGTTAGAATTGCAAACGACTGAGGTATTAAAACAGTTTATCGTTGCATGTAAGCAACATCATCTTATTTCTGGCTTGGCAGGGTCGGTTAATAAAACGCACATTAATCAATTGCTGATATTGGATCCTAGTTTTATTGGAGTGCGCGGCGGCGTTTGTCATCAGCTAGATAGAACATCCACGCTGGTTGGAGACTGGGTAGCTGAAATTAAATCCATGTTGTTAAACTACAACAATGTATTAGAGCCGCTTGAAATATAAGTGGCTCAAGTTGCAAATCAAGCTTGGATTAAGTATAGTTTGGGTAACAGATTTTTTATATACTGCTTTAGCAGTTAATTTTAGGAGTTTAAATATGAATAAGAAACTAGTTGGTCTTGCTGTAGCAGCAACACTAAGTTTGACAGCATTTTCAGCAGCTGCAGAAGACATGTATCGCGGCGCTTGGTACGGAGGTGCTGGTGTTGCTGGTATCTTTACAGATAGCGAACTTGAAGCAAGAGATGGCGTGGGTGGATATGTTACGCTTGGTAAAGAACTTAGCCAAAGCTGGGATTTGCAAGGCCGCTTTGGATATGCAGAAACAGGCGAAGATTTTAGAGTTGCTGGTTCAAATGGTGAATATAAAAACACAACTTTAGAGTTGGATGCTTTGTACATGTTTAGTCGTGACAGATTCCGTCCATTCTTGTTGGCAGGTCTTGGTGTAGCTAAAAATGATCTTGACTATACGGTACCAGGTCTAAATGTTGACGAAGATAAAACATCTTGGTTAGCAAGTCTTGGTTTGGGTGCGCAGTTCTTGCTTAATGATACTTTTGGTTTCCAAGCTGATGTAAGACATCAATTCAGCAGAGCTAAAGTTGCTAATGAAACAAATGGTGCTTATACTGGCTCTAGTACAGAGACGATTGGAAACACTATTTTAAGTCTAGGTGGTTTTGTTCGCTTCGGTGCACCAGCAGCTGTAGTTGCAGCAGCAGCTCCAGAACCAGCTCCAATTCCAGTAGCTGAGCCAGCTCCAGCGCCAGCTCCAATGTGTGAAGAAAAACTTGACACAGTTACTATTGATGCTGCGAAACTATTTGGTTTCGATAAAGCAGTGATCAGAGAGGAAGGTAAAGCTGAGTTAAATGCGGCTGCTGATAAAATTAAATCAAATCCAGAAATCACAAACGTGATTGTTACTGGCCATACTGATTTACTAGGTTCGTATGAATACAACCAAAAACTATCAGAGCGTCGTGCGAAACAAGTAGCTGAGTATCTTGCTTCTCAAGGTGTTAATTCAAGTATCATTACATCAACAGGTCGTGGTGAGTCAGCACCTGTAGTTTCATGTGAGGGCGTTCAGCCAAGAAAAGCATTAATCGAATGTTTACAACCTAACCGTCGTGTGACAGTTGAAGCAAACGTTAAAGAAACAGTGTGTAAATAAGCACAAAATAAACTTCGTTTATTTAAAAAGCCTCGCTTATGCGGGGCTTTTTTTTAGGCACTATTAAAGCGTATATAATATACAAATGAAACAACAAGTCAGTTTGATCATTGAAGCCAATTGGGTTTTACCCGTTGTGCCTAGTAATAAGCTTTTAGAGCATTATGCGGTAGTTGTGGATGCGGAGACCATTGTCGATATTCGCCCAATTGCAGAAGTGTCTTTGCAATATCGAGCTCGTGAAGTTATCAAATTAAATAATCACATCTTAATGCCAGGTTTAGTTAATTTACATGCACATGCGGCGATGAGTTTGATGCGAGGGCTGGCTGATGGCGTAGCACTACAACCTTGGTTGCAGAATCATATTTGGCCCGCAGAGAGTAAGTTAGTCTCGCCAGATTTTGTCTATGACGGTACGGTGCTAGCTGCGGCAGAAATGCTAAGTGGTGGAGTGACTACCTTCAATGATATGTATTTCTTTCCAGCATCGACGGCAGAAGCAAGTATCAAGATGGGCTTGCGCGTTAATTTAGGATTGGTCGTAATTGAGTTTCCAACACAGTATGCGAATGATGCAGACAGTTACATTAAAACAGGATTAGATGTTAGGGACAGTTACCGAGAGCAGCCTTTAGTCAGTTTTAGTTTTGCACCACATGCACCATATACGGTTTCTGATCAGACGTTTCAGCGGATTGCAACACTCTCTAATCAGGTTAATATTGGCATACACACTCACTTGCATGAGACTAAAGAAGAGTTGTCTCAAAGTAATGAAACGTATGGTTTGCGCCCATTGTCACGCTTGGCAAATTTAGATTTGTTAGGGCCTAGTGTTACTTTTGCCCATTGCATTCACATGAATGAGGTTGAAATGCGATTGTTGGCTGAGAATGGCTGTAGTATTGCGCATTGCCCTAGTTCTAATTTGAAGCTAGCTAGTGGTATTGCGCCAATCAGCCAATACATTCAATATAATATCAATGTTGGCCTTGGGACTGATGGTGCGGCGAGTAATAATCGCTTAGATATTTTTACAGAGATGCGTTTGGCTGCTTTATTAGCTAAGGCAGAAAGTGGCAATGCAACTGCATTGCCTGCGCATACGGCAATTGAAATGGCGACGATTAATGGCGCTAAAGCACTCGGATTAGAAGATAAAATAGGATCAATTGAGATTGGCAAACGAGCAGATTTAATTGCTGTTAGTTTTTCTGACATTGAAATGCAGCCTTGTTTTGACCCAATATCACATCTGGTTTATGTGGCAGGGCGGGAGCATGTTAGTCATACGTGGGTGGATGGTGAGTTGCGCTATCATAAGCCGGCAGAAAGTGCTGCTGTTTATAGTGGCATAGAGCCACGTGAGTTAACTGCTATAGTAAGCAAATGGCAATCTAAAGTAAGTGAGTTTACATGAGTGAAACGATGAATAAGATTAACGCAGATACAGCTGAATTAAATAAGTTTAGTGAGCTAGCGCATAAATGGTGGGATAAAACCAGTGAGTTTAAACCGCTACACGAAATTAACCCATTACGATTAAATTATATTAATGATGCAGTTTCTCTTAGCGGAAAACGCGTGTTAGATGTTGGTTGTGGCGGCGGTATTTTATCGGAGTCGATGGCAGAGAAGAGTGCAATTGTTACTGGAATCGATTTGGGTGAAAAAGCGCTTAAGGTCGCGCAATTACACAGTCTTGAAAGTGGTGTTGACGTTGATTATCGCTATATTTCAGCAGAAGCACACGCTGAAGAAGCGGCAGGGCACTATGACGTGGTGACTTGCTTAGAAATGTTAGAGCACGTGCCAGATCCCGCTAGCATCGTTAGCGCTTGTGCTAAGTTGGTTAAGCCAGGCGGACAGGTATTTTTTTCTACGATCAATCGTAATCCAAAAGCCTATGTTTTTGCCGTTTTAGGTGCTGAATATATTTTAAAGATGCTGCCTAAAGGTACGCACGATTATGCTAAGTTTCTTAAGCCATCAGAGCTGGCGCGTTTTGCCAGACAAGCTGATTTGTCTGTTATCGGACAAGTTGGCATGAGTTATAACCCAATCACGCAGCATTACTGGTTAAATGATGACGTTTCAGTAAATTACCTCGTACACTCACAAAAGCCATCACGTTAAATGATGCAAAACAAGATGAAAACAATCCTATTTGATTTGGATGGCACTTTAGTGGATACAGCGCCAGATCTCGGTTATGCGTTGAATTTGCAGTTAAAAAAGCATGGTAAACAGCCTTTAGCTGATGCAGAGATTCGGCCTTTTGCTTCGCATGGATCAAAAGGATTATTGGCTTTAGGTTTTGGTATTAAACCTGATGACGCGGATTTTATTCAAATGCGTGATGAGTATTTAAATCTGTACGAAACCGTTTTAACTCGTTCGCCACTTTTGTTTGATGGCATGCAATCTACACTAGCAAGTATCGTAGAAAAAGGCTTGAGTTGGGGTATTGTGACGAATAAGCCTGGTCGTTTTACGGTACCTTTAGTCAAAAGCTTAGGGCTGGATCAAGAGGCTACTTGTGTGATTAGCGGGGATGATGCGCCACGGCCGAAGCCATCACCAGAAACGCTTTTGTTAGCCTGCAAACAAGCGCAAGTGAGACCTGAAGAATGTATCTATATTGGCGATGCAGAGCGCGATATTCAAGCGGGCAGAGCGGCTGGCATGCAAACTGTTATTGCCATGTATGGTTATATTGATGAAACAGATAAGCCACTAACTTGGGGTGCAGATAGCACTATTGCAGTGCCTAAGGATATTCTGACTTTAATTAATTAACGCGCTTACGTTCCACAATTGCTTGTGCCAATGTACCGCTATCGACATACTCAATTTCACCGCCCATTGGCAAACCGCGTGCAATTCGGCTTACTTTGATATTACGCGCTTTTAATAGCTCCATGATGTAATGTGCTGTCGCTTCACCTTCTACGGTGTAGTTGGTTGCTAAAATGACCTCATGAACCGTTTTATTTTCAGCGCCAGTTTGAGCACGCTTAATTAGCTTATCTAAGTTAATTTCTTTTGGGCCAATGCCATCTAAAGGTGAAAGGCGACCCATTAACACAAAATAAAGGCCATCATAAGATTGCGTCTGCTCTAACATCATCACATCGGTTGGCATTTCCACCACGCACAGTAAAGACGTATCACGTTTTTCAGATGCGCAAGTTGAGCAAGTAGGCTGCTCACTAAAGTTATTACACAACTGACAATGGCCAACTGTTTCAAGCGCATTACTTAACGCATGGGCAAGACCGCTTGCGCCTTTTCTATCACGCTGTAATAGATAATAAGCCATGCGTAAGGCAGACTTTGGCCCAACGCCAGGTAAGCAGCGTAGCGACTCGATTAACTGTTCTAATGCTGGAGGATTTTTCACGTTTACAATTGACTTAAATATCAATCTTAAAAAGGTAATTTCATCCCAGCTGGCATCAAACTGCTCATGCGCGCTGTTGAAGTGGCTTCCGCTTTTTGGTTAGCATCTTTAAGCGCAATCACTAATAAATCTTCCAGCGTTTCTTTGTCATCCATCACGCTGTCATCAATCACAACGCGCTTCACTTCATTGCGACAAGTCATTGTCACTTTCACTAGTCCATTGCTTGCAACGCCTTCTACTTCTACATTCGCTAATTCTGCTTGCGCTTTTTGCATATTGGCTTGCATCATTTGCGCTTGTTTCATCATATTGCCCATGCCACCCTTCATTTCAATCTCCTTTTACGTTGTTGGTTTAATACTATTTGGAATAATTTTGGCATCTAAATCTTGAATAAGTGCCTTAACAAAAGCATCATTCATAATCGCTTCTTCAGCCGTTGATTGAATCACAGCTTTTTCTTCTGCTTGTTGTTTTGCTGGCGTATTCGCTTCACTATCAATTTTAAAATGTAGTTTTATTTTTTGATTGAAGTGATTGTTAATCGCCGTAGATAGTTTTTCTTGATACGTAGCACTGACTAAATGCTTTTGCTCTTCGGCAACTCGTAAAGTAATGCTAGTTTCATCATAAGACAACATTTCACAATTCTGTGCTAACGCACGCGCAATACCGAGCTTTAGATGTCTTTCAATTAAAAGACGCCAGTTGCCGTCAAATGCGCTTGATTCATTTCTAGCTGGCGCTTCGTCTTCCTCAGTTGGTTTTGCAGACGGCTCAACACTTGCCTCAACAACGATTGGTTCGACAGCGGGCTGATTAATCGCAACTGCTGGCTCCGTAATTTCAATTTGCTGTTTTGTATCATGCAGTGCTGCGACCGCATTACGCACAGGTGCTTGGGCTGAAGGTGATGCTGAAGTAACGGCAGAATTTACGCTATTTTTTTTTTGAGCAGAGAATGATTCTGCTGGCGAAAACGCTAACATGCGCAGTAAACTCATGGTGAATCCAGCATATTCATCGGGTGCTAAACTGATGTCTCGACCGCCTAGTAAAGCAATTTGATAATATAGCTGCAATTGCTCAGCCGATAACGTTTGCGCTAGTTGCAACAAGGTTTCTCGTTCAGGCAAATCAGGGCTAATACTTTCTGGAACTGTTTGTGTAATCGCAATTTGGTGCAAGAGTTTAGCTAAATCATTCAATGCAGCTTCAAATGAAATGCTACGTGCTTCCATCTCTTGCGCTTTCGCAATTAGTGCTGCACCATTTTCATTCATTAAGGCGTTGATAATATCGAACAGATAACTTTGATCAATCGCGCCCAACATGCTGCGCACATCAGCTTCGTTGACGGCCTGATTGCCATATGCGATGGCTTGGTCAGTTAGCGATAGCGCATCGCGCATGCTGCCTTCTGCCGCCCGTGCAATCAGTTGCACGCCAGTTATTTCAAATGGAATATTTTCTTGCGTTAGCACGTCTTGCAAATGCACAATAATTGTAGGACTAGCAATTTGGCGCAGATTAAACTGTAAACAACGCGATAGCACTGTTACGGGTACTTTTTGTGGGTCAGTAGTCGCTAAAATGAATTTAACGTGCGCAGGCGGCTCTTCTAGCGTTTTGAGCATGGCATTGAAGGCGCTTTTAGACAGCATATGCACCTCATCAATGATATACACTTTAAAACGACCAGATGTTGGTGCGTATTGTGCATTTTCCAGTAATTCACGCATTGCATCGACCTGCGTATTGCTTGCTGCATCGACTTCCAATAAATCAACAAAACGACCTTTATCAATCTCTGTGCAGGCATTGCAAATACCGCAAGGCTTAGCGGTAATGCCAGTTTCACAATTGAGCGATTTTGCAATAATACGCGCTAATGTGGTTTTGCCCACGCCGCGCGTACCTGTAAATAAATAAGCGTGATGGATACGCTGTTGCTCAAGCGCATTGGTTAATGCGCGCACAACATGCGGTTGTCCAACTAGAGTTTCGAATGATTTAGGACGCCATTTACGCGCTAGAACTTGATGTGACATAAGCCTATTTTAGCTGATAAATGCAGATGAAGAACAGAGAGCATAAAAAGAATCGGGTCTCATTAAATAGCTTTTAAGGAGATTTTAATTAAATTGACTTTAATTAAAAGGTGGCGAGCCTTACCTCGGCACTTGCGCAATAGTTGTGGCTGCTTGCTTCCGCATCTGACCAAGTTGGCTACATTACAATGCGAGGAGACCCGCCGCACGTATTCTACAATATTTCACTCAATATCCGCAGCGTTTCGCAGGATTTTTTTCTAGATAAGCAAGTTCTTCATCGGAATAAAGCCGTCCGCGTGTGATAAAAGCCATGCCTGTGCCGCAATCTAAAGAGAACGAACCGCTAGAGCCAGGCACAGCATCTAAAATGGTATGCATGTTTTCCGCAAACGAATAATGGCTGTCGCTCATATAAAAAATAGCGCCTTCTAATTTGCCTAAAATAACATCCATTGCGCTAGGGCGCATTTCATTCGCTGGCATGCATAAAGGGCCACTACCTTCGCAACAGCCGCCAGATTGTAGAAAAGCAATTTCACCATGTTCAGCGATTAATTTGCGAATCAGTGCTTTTGCAGATTCTGTAGCAGATACTCGTTCAGCAATCATGTTTTCTCCAAACAAAAGGGGCAATCAATCTGCCCCTTTTTTATTCACACAATATCAACTAATAATTAGAAGAAGCCCATTTTATTAGGGTTGTAACTCACTAATAAGTTTTTAGTTTGTTGGTAATGATCTAACATCATTTTATGGTTCTCACGACCCACGCCAGACTCTTTGTAACCACCAAATGCAGCATGTGCTGGATAATGGTGGTAGCAATTTGTCCAAACACGACCAGCTTTAATGCCACGACCCATACGGTAAGCGGTTGTACCATTTCTACTCCAAACGCCAGCACCTAAACCAAAGATTGTGTCGTTTGCAATCGCTAATGCATCCGCTTCATCTTTAAAAGTTGTTACTGCAAGCACAGGGCCAAAAATTTCTTCTTGGAAAACGCGCATTTTATTGTGACCTTTTAGTAGCGTTGGCTGCACATAATAGCCGCCTGCAACATCGCCAGTTAATAGATTACGCTCGCCACCAATTAGTACTTCAGCACCTTCTTGTTTACCAATATCAATATAGTTCATGATTTTGTTTAGTTGGTCTTCAGAAGCTTGTGCGCCTAGCATGGTGTTAGGGTCTAATGGATTACCTTGTTTAATCGCTTTTACACGCTCAAGCACACGTTCCATAAACTTGTCATAGATAGACTCTTGAATAATGGCACGTGACGGACAAGTACACACTTCACCTTGGTTAAAAGCAAATAAGACTAAACCTTCAATGGCTTTATCAAAGAATGCATCATCTTCATCCATGATGTCAGCAAAGAATATATTAGGTGACTTACCGCCTAACTCTAATGTGGCTGGAATCAAGTTGCTTGCTGCCGCTTGTGCAATGGCGCGACCTGTAGCAGTTGAACCTGTAAAGCCGATTTTCGCAATACGTTTGCTATTAGCTAATGGCGCACCCACTTCACGACCATAACCATTCACAATATTAATCACGCCTGGCGGTAATAAATCTGCAATGGTTTCCATCATGATTAAGATAGAAAGCGGTGTAAATTCAGCAGGTTTTAATACAACGCAGTTACCTGCAGCTAGAGCTGGCGCTAGCTTCCAAGCCGCCATTAAAATTGGGAAGTTCCAAGGAATGATTTGGCCAACAACACCTAGAGGCTCATGAAAGTGATAAGCAACCGTGTCGTTATCAATTTCACTAATACCACCTTCTTGCGCACGAATCGCACCGGCAAAATAACGGAAATGATCAACAGTTAACGGAATATCGGCATTCATGGTTTCACGAATCGGCTTACCATTATCAACCGTATCGGCTGTCGCAATCAGTTCTAAATTTTGTTCAATACGATCAGCAATTTTGAGTAAGATATTCGCACGCTCAGTGGTAGAAGTCGTCCCCCATTTATCTGCTGCTGCATGTGCTGCGTCTAAAGCAAGCTCCACATCTTCTGCGCTTGAACGTGCTGCTTTTGTATAAGGCTTACCGGTAATTGGCGAAATCACATCAAAATACTCACCTTTTACTGGAGCTACCCACTTGCCGCCAATGAAATTATCGTATTTTGCTTTATAAGGGATTGTGACGCCAAGTGCTTTTAAAGTCTCCAAACTCATACTAACTCCTCTAGTTTTTCTAGTGATTATGTAGGTTTTCTAACTGCTAACCCGCAATAAACAAATTCGTTTTATAAATGAATCAAAATTGACAGCTAACTAAGCTTAAACCCTTGCTACAAAAGGGTTTGCTCATTTGTCTGATATAAAACAATAAACCTAATTGATGGGCAAAGCAAGAAGATGATTGACCCATTTTCTAATTAAAAGTTTTTCAAAATCCAGCTTAATCAGAATGGAAAATGGCTTAACGTTATTTGATTTATCTTTTGTTGAAACGAATGCTATCCGCTATAATCCAGCCCTTGTTTGTTATCATCAACAATCAACGCGGAGAGATGGCTGAGTGGTCGAAAGCGCCACCCTGGAAAGGTGGTATAGGGGCAACTCTATCGAGGGTTCGAATCCCTCTCTCTCCGCCAGTAGTTATAATCACACCGTATCAAATCACATCAAATCCCTTAATATATACAAGCATATAGCTAACAATTTAGCTTCATATCGTATCAACGCAATGCTTGACATATTAACGCTATGAGGGTAATTTTTAGGGGTACGCATGAGTTGCCCTTAAACGCTTACCCTCAAAATGTTGATTGGATGCTTGATATGCCAAAGTTAGCAAAAACACTAACCGATGTTGCTGTTAGGAATTACAAGCCTAAAGATAAGCCTTACAAGGTTGCAGCAGGTAGGGGCTTGCACTTGCTTGTAAAGCCCACAGGTGCAAAGTTTTGGGTATTTCGTTACCGCTATGAGGGTAAAGAAAATAGTTTGTCTATGGGGCGTTACCCTGATATATCACTAGCTGATGCAGAAGAAAAAGTAAGAGAAAGTCATAAATCAATTGCACAAGGCATTGACCCAAGCGATAACCGCAAAGAGATTAAAGCCGAAAGCCAAGCCAATAAAACAAACACCTTTGAAAAGTGGGCTGATAAGTGGTGGCAGAATTGGCATAAAGATAAAAGTCCGCGCCATGCTGATTATGTAATGCGTAGATTACAGGCTGATATATTCCCAAGCATAGGCAAGTTACCCATTAACGAAATAGAAGCACATGAAGTGGTTGAAACCATCAAAGCCATTGCAGAACGCGGGGCTTTAGATATTGCTAAACGCTCACATCAAATGATGGGGCAAGTTTTCCGCTATGCCATTGCTCATAATAAAGAAAGCAAAGCGACACGTAACCCAGCCAGTGACATTAAGCCCAGCGACATTATAGAAAGCCGTCATAAGCAAAACTATGCAAGGGTAGAGCTTAAAGAGTTACCAGCCCTTTTACGTGCTTTAGATGCAAGTAATTCACAAGCCCTCACAAGGCTAGCCGTTAAGCTAATGGGCTTAACCTTTGTTCGCACCACAGAATTGATCGAAGCAAAGTGGAGTGAGATAGACTTTGACGAAAAGCAATGGCGCATACCAGCCGAACGCATGAAAATGAAAACACCGCATATCGTGCCATTATCAAGGCAAGCATTACAAACACTACAAGACTTGCACCTTATCTCAGGTCATTATGAAAACGTTTTCCCTAATCAAAACAACCCTACCAAGACCATGAGTAATAACACCATTTTAAAAGCCATAGAAGTGGCAGGTTATAAAGGCAAAATGACTGGTCATGGCTTTAGGGGCTTAGCTTCAACCGCTTTACATGAGCAAGGTTTTGACCACCAGCACATTGAGCTACAATTAGCACATCAAGAACGTAATCAAGTCAGTGCTTCATACAATCACGCGCTCTATTTAAAACAACGTGCAGAAATGATGCAACACTGGGCTGATTACTTAGATGAAATAAAAGCAGGTGCAAAGATAATACCGATAAAAGAGGCGTAAAGTTTAACTACACCTAGCATTAGCCTAATTAACTAATGCGAAAACTAAGCAACCCTAGCTTAGCTGGTGTGGTTTCTTAAATAAGGGGCGTGAGGGGCGTTTATGAAAAGTTATAATCGTAAGATAGTTTTGATTTGGTTAGGTTTGCTTTTAAGTGTATTTCTTATGATTTATATGATTGTATTTCCAGTGAGTTGGAGCCCAAATAATCAAGTAGAAAAGCTATTGCAAATTACTTTTTATATGTTCTTAGGTTTTATTTTAGGTGTTACTTTCCATAAAAGTTTTGCAAAACCGAGATATATAAAAGTAGAACAAAGAAACGAACCTAATACTACAAATAATTCCAGAAGAGAGCAGCAATATGAAATGATTTTAGTTGTGATTGATGCTCTAGCTTATCAGCCATTAGCTATACCAACTGGTGGCAAGTCTAAGATAAAAGGGATTTGTTTAAAGAGGTTAAAGTTATTTACTGACAGCTCATTCGACCATGCATGGAAAGAGGGGGCGAACAAAGGTCTATTTAAGCTATTAGAAAGCGAAAAATTCGCATCAAATAAATAATTAAGTAGGCATTAGAGCATTAGAAAAATGCCTACTAGTTTGCCCACCTGCCCAGTTTGACTGCCTACTAGGCATGAAACGTAAAGTTCTTATATGCAACGCAATTAAGCGTAGCTAATATAAGGAGCTTTAATAAATGGCACAACAAATAATTAACCCTGCATTATTCCATGCAGATTCAATGCCTAATAGTGCAATGGTACGCTTACCAGTGGTCAAAGGATTACTAGGCGTAAGTGGTGCAACCGTATGGCGAATGGTCAAAGCAGGTAAGCTTAGAACCTACAAACTTACAGAAAGAACAACCACCTTTAACATGGGTGAAGTACGCGCTTTGCTTAATTCTCAGAAAGCGGAGGGCTAAGCAATGGAGAAAAAGAAAGCCCACAAAGAAGCAGGCTCAAAAGACACCTTTAATTTTAACGACACAAGCGCAGTTAATCAACGAAATATTATATTAGATGCGTTAAAAGACAGCCCCAAAACCACCATTGAATTAAGGCGTGACTATTCGGTCATGCAGCCAGCCCCGCGTATTTTAGAATTGCGAGAGCAAGGGCATAAAATCAACACGGTTAGAACGTCAGGTTTTACCGATGATGGCATTAAGCATAATGGTGTTGCTAAATATGTGCTGGTGCAATCTAAGCCGTCTGACGCGTTAAATTAGGCGAGGTGGCTCAGATGATATGGAATCAGCTATTTAATCGCGCCTACGCGTTAGCAATGCAATGTAATCACTATGTAATCTTGCATGATTTACCCATGATGACTGAATGTGAGTTAGCTGGTGTGATTACTTTCTTAATTCGTTTGCAGAACAGTTAGGCTATGCCCCGTAAACGAAAATCTAAACAATCAGAACGTACCGAGAAAGGCGGTTTTATAAAACTGCCTCATTCGGTTATGCGTAGTCATACTTATGCGAGCTTATCCGCTTATGGCGTTAAGTTATTGGTCGATTTAGCTAATCAGTTTAATGGTCATAATAATGGTGATTTAAGCTTGGCTTATAGTGTGCTGAAAATGAAAGGCTGGCGATCTCCATCTACACTTAATAAGGCAATTAAAGAGCTATTGGCTAAAGGCTTGATTGAAGTTACCCGCAAAGGTGGCAGAAATATTTGTGCGTTATATGCACTCACGTTTCATGCGGTTGATGAATGTGATGGCAAGCACGATATTAGAGCAACACAAAGACCAAAGAGCTTATGGCTTAAAAACGAACCAATTGTAGATATTAAAGAAGCACAAGCACGTAAACAACAAATGGATGATAAGCAGATTGTTAAAGCACTTATGGATAGAGAAAAGCGCATGATGAGTGGTAGCGTATAGATACACATAGCGACTAACACAAGCCATGACTAATACACATAGCGACTAATACAGCCATAAAATGCCCTTTTTGTTAGTCTGTATGTGTACACCTTATATATATTATATTTACCATATATGTACCTTTATATTATTACTTGTCTGCTGGTGAATAAACTTAATAAAACTTAACATTTAGCTATCAATAGAACTTGTCAAAACTTGACTTTAAAGCGAGTTTCTTTAGACCCTAAAGGCAATTTTCGGACTCGTAAAAAGGCGAGGGTGATGCAAAGAATTTCATAGAATAGGTTAGCTATATAAAGTTATTATTATTCAATAGCTTAATAGTTGTTTCAAATGGTTTTTACAGTCCTTAAAAGAGTAAGCTATACATCAATATTCTCTCTAGTCAGGGCTTGTCACAAATTGTCACAGGAAAGAGGATTTTTCAAAGTGCAGCCCATAGACTTTTTGCACCAGTACGCGCACGCACGCGAGGCAATTAGTTTCTTTAGTCCATAAAAAGAGTTATGTCACACCCTAAAGGCTGGTCACAATCGTTCACAGTGGGGGTACTTTGAAAGTAGAGAGCATTAACCGTTACTATCGGTTGATAACGGTAGCTTTCATAAACATCATTAAAAAAAGATAAAAATGGAGGGGCGTGAAAAAAGTTAAGCTCACTATTTGTCACTATCGGCTAGATACTAAAATACGCGCATCCACAGTTCAGAACATGAGGTTGTGTTTTAAAAAATTGTGAAGGTTAATTTAAATTAACTGAGGCGAATATTTTGTATTAAACTAACCTCTTGTATTACATCGAAATTCTAAGTTAAGTATTTTTATTGAATCAAGCTTGAACGCACTTACAAATCACGATAAGGTTTTGAGGGGGGTATATGGCAATATCAAAGAAGGTAATTGATCGGATTAGTAGTAATTTAAAAAAATACCAAGTAATACTCACAGATGCGAAAAACAGAGATATAAGTGAGTCTGATACTGTTGTGATTTTAGGAGACATGTTATCGGACATGTTGGGATATAAAAAATACACAGAAATTACAACAGAGTTTGCTATAAGAGGTACGTATGTCGACTTAGCAGTGAAAGTTGGGGAAGATATTAGGTTTCTCATTGAAGCTAAGGCTATCAATATTGATTTAAAAGATAATCATGTTAAACAGGCAATTGATTATGGTGCGAATCACGGTATAGAGTGGATTGTTCTAACAAATGGGGCTGTGTGGCAAGTTTATAAAATACATTTTAAGAAGCCTATCGAAAAGTCCTTAATATTTGAAATTAATTTACTACAAGAAAATGCAAAAAATAAAACCTTTTTAGAGTGCTTTTCAATTCTAAGCAGGGAAGGTTTTACACAATCAAGTATGACAGCTTTTTTCCAAACTCAACAGGCAACAAGTAAATACTCTATTGGTGCGTTACTAACTAGTGATGCAGTATTAACAGCGCTTAAACGGGAACTTAAAAAAATAAGCAATACAATCAAAGTAGATGACGGTTATCTTAAAAATCTTATTACGACTGAGGTGTTAAAAAGAGAGCTAACAGAGGGTGATGAAGCCTTGGCTGCTGCAGAGCTTATTAAAAAAGCTATAAAAGCTCAGGCAAGGCGTAAGGCAAAAGCCACAATAATTACGTAAGCTGCAATTACTTTGGGGTACTTTTGGGGGTATATTGTTTTTTTAATAAATATTAAATGTTTAATTACATGAGCTTAACTGAACTTTAGTAATCCCTCTCTCCCGCCATCACAATCGACTTGGTGCGTTAGCCACCTAGCAAGATTAGGGACGCTCCTTACGTGACTAAGGGCATAAAAATTTCGTCTCAAGTTAATAAAGCACTCGTTTGGGAGTTTTTTGCTTAGTTGAGCCGAAACTGACGCGGATATTAAGTAGCGTATTGTTTTGTCTTAAGGACGCAAAGCATAGGCTTTATCAAAAGTCTTTTCCAACTTTTTATTCACGCCACGTAGTGCATCAATCACTTCCTGCGCCCAGTCAAAATAGTCACGTTGCTGTTTAATACCCCAACCAACGGGTGGTGTATTAATGATATCGCGTAAGTTGCACGTTTTATCTGCTAACTTGACTAGTTTTGCACGCTTGCTTGCTGTTTTTGCATGCGCTACTTGAATGCGTCTTCGCTCTGCGTCTGTTAACGATTTATCATCCGTGACTTCCCAGACAATATCGCTAATTTTTTTGCCAAAATGCGTTTTCAATTCTGCATAAGTAGTATCTGTATCTTCCAAGGTGTCGTGCAAAAACGCCGCACAAATAACCTTGCTATCAGTCACGCCAACCTCAATCAACAAATTAACGAGCGCAATAGGGTGATTAATATAAGGCGATGCAGCCGCGTCATCTTGGCGTTGATGTCGGTGTTTTTCGGCAGAGAAGGCAAGGGCTTTTAGGATTAGTGCTAATTTTGATTCTTTGTAGGACATTTTGCGACTCATGCAATTGATATAAGATTATAGATACAAAAACGCGCAGAACGTAGCTGCGCGAATGCTGTTTTTATTGATGCGGAATTAAATTGTATTTTCTATTGCCATAATAGACAAATAAAATTGCAAAAAAAGCGTTAAGATTTAGTGATAGCTGTCAATATCAACAAACTCATCCACTTCTGAATATTTACTGTACTCTGCGTCTAATGCATAGTTGTCAGTAAATTCACTGATTTCTTCGCCTGCTAAATCTTCTAATAGCTGGTCCAAAACTTGTGTTTTTTCGGTCATGATAATCTCACTTTCTTACTTGGTTACACCCAATACTTGAGCTAATTAAATAAGAGCATATTACATGCCAGATTATGGTTGATTCACAACAACGGTTGTTTGGGACGTATGATTTTGACGTAGGCGATTATTTGCTTTAGTTGTTATAAGCTTTAGGTTTTTGTTTTAAATAATTGATTTTTATTGATAATATTTTAAACTGGCGAATAACGTATTTAAGTAGATAGATTGCATCCTTAATATTATTTAACAATGTGGTGCTTTTCTAATAATGTGTTTATTAGATAGGTAGAGTGAAAATATAGCAATATTGGTCACATTGTTATTGATATTGGTCACTTTTTATTTAGACGTCTGACTGATACAAACACATCTCTCGCCTGATTTGTTTTCGATTGAATGGAACTGCTAGCCTGTTTATTAATCGAAGCTAAGTCAATCATCTTTAAGGGGTTCTTTTAATCATGACAAAACACTTTTTTAAAAAAGGATTTGTTGTTTTATTTTTAGCAGGAGTAAGCGTAATGGCAAATGCGAGTTGTAATGCACTTTATGATCATCAATTCACTACCTTAGAGGGTAAGCCATTTAACTTATGCGATTATCAAGATAAGCCTATTTTAGTCGTGAATACTGCAAGTAAATGTGGTTTTACGCCACAATTTGAGGCGTTAGAAGGCATGTATGAACAATATAAATCTCAAGGTTTGTTAGTGATTGGCTTTCCTTCCAACGATTTTAAGCAAGAGTTGGCTGAAGATACAAAAATTGGTGATTTTTGTAAAATGACTTACGGTGTTAAGTTTCCGATGATGTCTAAAAGCGCGGTAAGAGGTAGTGACGTGAATCCATTTTATAAGCAGCTGATTGATAAAACTGGCACTGCGCCTAAGTGGAATTTTTATAAATATGTGATTGCGCCAAATGCAGAAAAAGTAACGGTGTTTTCTAGTATGACCAAGCCAGATTCAGACAAAATTATGAAAGAAATTAAGCCTTATTTGAAATAATTAACCATAAAAAACAAATGCTTAATGCATTTGTTTTTTTGGCTGCTTAATTTTTTGTAAGATGATCGCTGACAGTTCTTCAACAGAACGCGTGGTTGAGTCAGCCCAACTAATACCTGTTTTGCGCATCATCTCTTCAGCCGCATTAATTTCATTGCGACAATTATCTAAGGAAGCATAAAAACTATCTGGGCGGCGCTGACTTCTTACAGAGTGCAAGCGCTCTGGCTTAATAGATAAACCAAAAATTTTATCCATATTGCGTAATAGCGAAGCGGGCAGTGTGCCGCGTTCAAAATCTTCTGGAATCAACGGGTAATTAGCGGCTTTAATGCCAAATTGCATGGCTAAATATAAGCTGGTAGGGGTTTTTCCACATCGTGAAACGCCGACGAGAATGACCTGCGCTTGATCAAGATTAACGTCGGTCTGACCATCGTCATGATTAAGCGAGAAATTAATCGCTTCTATACGCTCATCATAACTATGTCCCATTACACCATGCGCAATACCCGACCCTGTAAGCGGTATTTCGCCAAGTTCGTCACCTAAAGGGTCAATAAAAGTCGTAAACAAATCAATGTAATACGCTTTTGTTTCTTTTAGCTTTTGGCGCAAAGCAACATCACCTAAAGACATAATCACAATCGGTAGCGCATCATTGGCTTCTGCCGCTGTTTGAATACTTGCTTGAGCCGCTTCTATTTTTTCTAGATTATCGGTAAATGGCATGCGTGAAATGGTAAATTCAGTATTAGGAAAATGCTCTAATAATTTACTCAGTGCACCAGCAGTTGTACCGGTGCTGTCTGAGACGATAAAGACTGAACGTTGATTCATTTAAACATAGCTTTTTTAAATGTTACTTAGTTAAACGTTGCCATGTAGCAACCACGGTATCTGGGTTTAATGAAACAGATTGAATGCCTTGTTTAATTAACCATTCAGCAAAATCAGGGTGGTCAGAAGGGCCTTGACCGCAAATTCCTACGTATTTACCTTGTTTATTACACGCAGTAATGGCCATTTTGAGTAGCTCTTTAACGGCATCGTTACGCTCATCAAAACCAGCCGCTAAGATGCCGGAATCTCTATCCATACCTAAACTTAATTGTGTTAAGTCGTTTGAGCCAATTGAGAAGCCATCAAAATATTCTAAGAATTGGTCTGCAATTAATGCATTCGATGGAATTTCACACATCATAATCAGACGTAAACCATTTTCGCCACGTTTTAAGCCGTTTGCGGCCATGATTTCAGTCACGGCCTTCGCTTCATCTACCGTACGCACAAATGGAATCATCAACTCTACATTAGTAAAGCCCATTACGTCGCGAACATGTTTCATCGCTTGGCATTCCATATCGAAGCACTCTCTAAAGTCTTGGTCGATATAGCGTGCCGCACCGCGGAAGCCAATCATTGGGTTTTCTTCATCTGGCTCGTATATATCGCCGCCAATCAGTTTTTTGTACTCATTAGATTTAAAGTCTGATGTACGCACAATCACTGGCTTCGGATAGAAAGCCGCGGCAATCGTTGCAACGCCTTCTGTAATTTTGTCGATATAAAACTGTTTAGGGCTAGCATAACCACGCGCTCTACTTTTAATTTTTGCTTGAATAGCACTAGGCATCGCATCAATATTCAGAATTGCTTTTGGATGGATACCAATCATGTTGTTAATCACAAACTCTAAACGCGCAAGACCAACGCCATCGTTAGGTGTTTGCGCAAAGCTGAACGCCATATCTGGGCTACCAACGTTCATCATGATTTTGCATGGCGGTTTTGTCAGTGGTTCGTTTTCTTCTGTTGTTACTTTATATTCCATTTCGCCGTGATAAACAAAACCAGTTTCGCCTTCAGCACAAG